>JRYL01000069.1_pt1 | contig 43538 bp, 39 predicted proteins | sample 235391 | NCBI WGS metagenome assembly JRYL01 (sample SAMN03074223, study PRJNA261481) | activated sludge metagenome | biome: Wastewater Treatment Plant; feature: Wastewater; material: Activated sludge; isolation source: activated biomass of a wastewater treatment plant treating wastewater from... ...
CCACCGCCATCAGCGCGGCGGCGACGCTGCCGGTCACGCGGGCAGCGGGTGGCGGTGGCTCCGCCGCATCGCCCTGCAGCGCCGCACCGATGGAGGACTTGCGCGACCAGCCCAGCAGCAGCGGATAGCCGGCCTGCAGCAGCTCGGCCTGGCGCGCCAGCAGCGCGAAGTTCTGCGCCACGGTCTTGCCGAAGCCGACGCCGGGGTCCAGCACGATGCGATTCTTTTGTACCCCCTGCGCTTGCAGGGTTTGACCGGCCTGCTCCAGAAAATGAAGTACCTGCGGCACCACATCGCCATCCATAGGGGCCACCTGCATGGTCTGCGGATCGCGGTGCATGTGCATCAGGCACACGCCGCAGGCCGGGTGGCCGCGCACCACGTCGAGCGCGCTGGGGCCACCCGCTTCGCCGGCGCGGCGCAGGCCCCAGATGTCGTTGATGATGTCGGCGCCCGCGTCCAGCACCGCCGCCATCACCTCGGGCTTGTAGGTGTCGACGGAGATCGGCACGCCCAGCTTGACCGCTTCACGCACCAGCGGCACCACGCGCGCCAGCTCCACTCCCAGCGGTACCGCGGCGCTGCCCGGGCGGGTCGATTCGCCGCCGATGTCGAGGATGTGCGCGCCGTCCTTCAGCAGCTGCTCGCAATGCCGCAGCGCCGCGGCGGTGTCGGCATGTTCGCCGCCATCAGAAAACGAGTCGGGCGCGACGTTGACGATGCCCATCACCCGCGGCTGGCCGAGGTCGATCTCGAAGCGGGTGGTCTTCCAGGAATTCATGGGCTAGAAAACGCAACAGCCGGACGCGAAGGGCGCAAAAGATTCGCGAAGGACGCAAAAAAGAAAACCAAATTTTGGCTGTCCTTTTGCGTCCTCTGCGTAATCTCTGCGTCCTCTGCGTCCGGCTGTTGGGTATTGAGTGTGGAGCTCAGGCCACCGTCGGTGCCGCGTCGGCCGGCTTGGCGGCGGGCGTGCCGCCGCTGCCGCCGGACGACGGCGTGCGCGGCGTGAAGTCGCGCGGCGGGCGCGGCGCGCGGCCGGCCATGATGTCGTCGAGCTGCTCGCCGTCGATGGTCTCCCAGTCCAGCAGCGCCTTGGCCATGGCGTGCATCTTGTCCTGGTTGTCCTCGATCAGCTTGCGCGCCAGCGCGTACTGCTCGTCGATGATGCGGCGCACCTCGGCGTCGACCTTCTGCATGGTCTCTTCCGAGATGTTGGTGGTCTTGGTCACGCTGCGGCCCAGGAACACCTCGCCCTCGTTCTCGGCATAGACCATGGGACCCAGCGCCTCGCTCATGCCGTACTTCATGACCATGTCGCGTGCCAGGTTGGTGGCACGCTCGAAGTCGTTGCTGGCGCCGGTGGTCATCTGGTTCATGAACACTTCTTCGGCGATGCGGCCACCGAACAGCATGCTGATCTGGTTCAGCATGTATTCCTTGTCGTAGCTGTAGCGGTCCTGCTCGGGCAGGCTCATGGTCACGCCCAGCGCGCGGCCGCGCGGGATGATGGTGACCTTGTGCACCGGGTCGCACTTCGGCAGCAGTTTGCCGATCAGCGCGTGGCCGCTCTCGTGGTAGGCCGTGTTGCGGCGCTCTTCCTCGGGCATGACCATGCTCTTGCGCTCGGGGCCCATCAGGATCTTGTCCTTGGCCTTCTCGAAGTCCTGCATCTCGACCACGCGGGCGTTGCGGCGCGCGGCCATCAGCGCGGCCTCGTTGCACAGGTTGGCCAGGTCGGCGCCGCTCATGCCGGGCGTGCCGCGGGCGATGATGCTGGGGCTGACGTCCTGGCCGATCGGGATCTTGCGCATGTGCACGTTCAGGATCTGCTCGCGGCCGCGGATGTCGGGCAGCGTGACGTAGACCTGACGGTCGAAGCGGCCCGGGCGCAGCAGCGCGGGGTCCAGGATGTCGGGGCGGTTGGTGGCCGCGATCACGATCACGCCCTGGTTGGTCTCGAAGCCGTCCATCTCGACCAGCAGCTGGTTCAGCGTCTGCTCGCGCTCGTCGTTGCCGCCGCCCAGGCCGGCGCCGCGCTGGCGGCCGACCGCGTCGATCTCGTCGATGAAGATGATGCAGGGCGCGTTCTTCTTGGCGTTCTCGAACATGTCGCGCACGCGCGCCGCACCCACGCCGACGAACATCTCNNTGAAGAACGGCACCTTGGCTTCGCCCGCGATGGACTTGGCCAGCAGCGTCTTGCCCGTGCCGGGCGGGCCGACCAGCAGCAGGCCGCGCGGAATGCGGCCGCCGAGTTTCTGGAATTTCTGCGGATCCTTCAGGAAGTCGACGACCTCCTTGACTTCTTCCTTGGCTTCGTCGCAGCCGGCCACGTCGGCGAAGGTAACGGTGTTGTTGTTCTCGTCCAGCATGCGCGCCTTGCTCTTGCCGAAGCTGAACGCGCCGCCCTTGCCACCGCCCTGCATCTGGCGCATGAAGTAGACCCACACGCCGATCAGCAGCAGCATCGGGCCCCAGCTGACGAGCAGGGTCATCAGCAGCGAGCCTTCCTCGCGCGGCTTGACGTCGAACTTGACGCCGTGGTTGATCAGGTCACCGACCAGGCCGCGATCCAGGTAGGTGGCCTGGGTGCGCACGCGGCGGTCGTCGTTCATCGTCGCCACGATGTCGGTGCCGCCCTGGCCCTCCTGGATGGTGGCGCTTTTCACACGGTTGTTGCGCACTTCTTCCAGGAAGTCGGAATAGGCCATGTGACTGGCGCTGGCCATGCGGCCGCCGTCGAACTGCTTGAACACAGTGAACAGCACCATGGCGATCACCATCCAGACGGCGATCTTCGAGAACCATTGATTTTTCAAAGCCTTGCGCTCCAGTCAGAAAACCCGGCAATGCCGGGTACATGCGGGTCATTTTAGGCATTTCAACCTGGCGCCGACGTCAGACGAAGCCGGTGTCCCTGCGGCCAGAAGCCGTATTAATGCCGAAAAGCGGCGGGGAAACACCCGCAGCCGAAACACATTCAGCTTCAACCCTTGACACGGGTCAAGACTGTGCGCTCACGCAGCGTTCTTCAGACCGATGCCCACCAGAAAGGTTTCCGACGATTTGTCGCGCGAGGCCTTGGGTTTGATCGGCTTGACGACCTTGAAGCGCTTCTTGAACAGCTTGACCAGCTGGCTGTAGCCGCTGCCGTGAAACAGCTTCACCACCAGCGCCCCGCCGGGCTTCAGGTGCGCCTGCGCAAAATCCACCGCCAGTTCCACCAGGTGGCTGATGCGCGCCGCATCGCTCGATTCGATGCCCGACAGGTTGGGCGCCATGTCGGACACCACCACGTCCAGCGGCTGGCCGCCCACGGCCTCGCTCAGCTGCGCCAGCACGGCGTCCTCGCGGAAGTCGCCCTGCAGAAACTGCACGCCCTCGATCGGCTCCATAGGCAGGATGTCGAGCGCGACGATGACGCCATCAAGCGCGCCCACCGCCGCGCCGCCGGGCGACAGGCGCCGGCGCAGGTACTGGCTCCAGGCGCCGGGCGTGCTGCCCAGGTCGACCACGCGCATGCCGGGCTTGATGAGCCCCAGCGTCTCGTCGATCTCCTTCAGCTTGTAGGCCGCACGGGCGCGGTAGCCGTCCTTCTGCGCCTGTTTGACGTAGGGATCGTTCAGATGGTCACTCAGCCACGCCTTGTTGACCTTCTTGCTCTTGGTCTTGACTTTCATGCTGGCCGGATAATACGTGCCATGCCGCAAATCGAACTGACCCCTGCCGAGCGCAAGGCGCACCGCGCCGAAGCGCACCACCTCGACCCCGTGGTCATGATCGGCGGCGACGGCCTGACGCCCGCGGTCATGAAGGAGACCGACGCGGCGCTGAACGCCCACGGCCTGATCAAGATCCGCGTGCACGGCGACGACCGCGCCGCGCGCGAGGCGATCTACCTGCAACTGGCCGACGAGCTGAACGCCGCGCCCATCCAGCACATCGGCAAGCTGCTGGTGTTGTGGCGGCCCCAGCCGAAGAAGGCGCGCGCCGAGGACGAAGACCGCATGGCCGGCCCCAAGGACGTGAAGGTGCTGAAGTACAGCAAGCGCGGCGGCCAGCGCCCGCAAGTGCGCGTGGTGCGCGTGCTGGGCAACCAGCGGCTGACGCCCGGCGGCAAGCTGAAGAAAGCCGCGCCCAAGCAAAAATCAGTCAAGAAGAACCGGACATGACACCCCCCCTGAGTCGCCTTCAGCGCCTTCCCCCAGAGGGGGACGACGCCAGCGGCCGGGCCAAGCCCGCTCCGCGGCGTCCTCGCACGGCTTGCTCCGCAGCCACTCGTTTCTATAAAAAACAGAGCTACTAGCGCATGTCGGACAAGGGACAGCGGCACATTCTGTGCATGAAGTGGGGCACCAAGTACGGGCCCGAATACGTCAACCGCCTGTACGGCATGGTGCGCCGCCACCTGCACGGCGACTTCAACTTCGTCTGCCTGACGGACGACGCCAGCGGCATCCGCCCCGAGGTGCAGTGCCTGCCCATCCCGCCGCTGAACCTGCAGCTCAAGCCGGGCCAGCGCGACGGCGCGTGGAAGAAGCTGACCACCTTCGAGGCCGACCTGCACGGCCTGCGCGGCACGGCGCTGTTCCTCGATCTGGACGTGGTGATCGTCGGCAGCCTGGACGACTTCTTCACTCAACCCGGCGAGTTCCTGATCATCAAGGACTACCCGCGCTTCTGGCGCTTCGGCGAGCGCATCGTGGGCAACTCGTCGGTGTACCGCTTCACGCTGGGCGCGCATGCCGATGCGCTGGCGTACTTCCGTGGCCACATGGAGGAGGTGCAAAAGGAATACCGCAACGAGCAGGACTTCCTCTCGCACTTCCTGCACAGGCAGGGCAAGCTGAGCTACTGGCCCGTCGGCTGGTGCCCCAGCTTCAAGTACCACTGCATCCCGACCTGGCCGACCAATTACTGGAAGCCGCCCTTCGTGCCGCAGGGCGCGCGCATCATCATCTTCCACGGCGAAGTGAACCCGCACGACGCACTGGCGGGGCGGCGCAACAAGCGCTTTCACCACATCCAGCCGGCCACCTGGGTGGCCGATGCGTGGAAGGGCTGAAGCAGCGTCAGCCCTTTCCTGAATTGATTTTAGGGGAGTATGCACCACCAGCGCCCGTATTTCGGGCGCTAGCGGATCGCATGGCTGGGAGTATGTGGCGTGCCGCGCCTTTCCCGGCCGGTGCTGCAGCCGCTCGCACTGGCAGCAGGCAGCGCGCCGGCGCGTGCCCCCTGAGACGCATCGGCTTTCAAGAACGCTTGATCATCAAGCAGTCTCGGTTGACGCGCGGACCGCATCCGCGGTGTAGGAGCGGGCTTGCCCGCGANNGGGCATGCCCGCTCCCACAACGCTGCCGGAGACGGGTGACTCGGCAAGCAACCATGACGAATGGCTGCGCTGCGCTTCAATGACCCGGAAACCATTCACCATGGTTCATGCGGCGCCAGCCACGGACATGGGTCATCGTTCGGTGCGCCAAGCGGCATGAAAGGTCTGCCGAGGTTCGCATACTCCCCCATTGCCTCATGGTCAGCGCCCGCCAGTCAAGCGCAACAGCCCGATACCCCCCCCTATTTTCAGAGGATCGGGATGATGTTGCCCAGGCGCGGCGGCTGCGCGAACCCCGGCACGCTCAGCGTGCCGTGCCCGCCCCCACGCCCACCAGCGGGCGGCCCACCAGCCGGGTCAGGATCGCCAGCGGGCTGGCCTGCGGGTCGACCTCCTTGCCGGGCGGCAGGTACAGCGTCTGCTCCATCATGAACTGGCCGCTCATCACCGCGTGCGTGGCCTGGTCGCTGAAGCACACCCACACGCTGCCGGGCGGAAAGGGCACCGTCACCTGCGTGCCGTTCTTCTGATACTGCTCGTCGAACTTCATCAGGTCGTGCAGTTGCAGCATCAGGTGGTCGTACTCGCTGCGCAGCGACTTGGTGGCGTGCACCGCGTTCAGCAGCTTGGCCTGCCACAGCCGATAGGGCTTGGCCTGCGGCAGAAAGCGCCGCGCAATGGTCTCGAAATCCTCGCCCACGCGCCACACGCGCGGCACGCCGTGCGGGTTCAGGTTGGTGAACACGCGCAGCAACCGCTCGCCATAGCTGGGCCGCGATGGAAAGGCATCCACGTGCATGCGCTGGTCGTCGGCGCGCACCGATTGCGCGCGCGTTTCCACCTGCTTGGGCCGGAAGCTGGTGGGCGCCACGCGCAGCTGGCCCTTGTACTCAGGCAGCAGGTCGTCCACCAGTTGCAGCGCCTGTTGGCGAAAGCGCCCCACCATCGCCGCCAGCGCCTGCTGATCTTGCGCGCTGCCGGCCGCGCCCTTCAGCACGCCGTCGGCGCCCAGGCTGACGTTGCGCGACTTCGGCGCCAGCGTGTCCTCGCGCAGCAGCGCCTGCTCTTCAGGCTGCACGGCAAAGCCCAGGCGCGGAAAGTACAGCACCTTGCCGGCCTCCACCGCCGCCGTCCACTCGGGCCGGCTGTGGGCCTGGGCCCAGTCGATGAAATCGATTTCGACGATCTGCGAAGTCATGCGCTCACTCCTGCCTGCTGCCGGCCAGGCGCCACAGCACGAAGCTGGCGCACAGCCATTGCACGGCGTACATCAGCGTGCCGGCGCCGTGCCACAGGCGCAGATTCTCGCGCGCCACGATGCGCGGCGCCACCGCAAACTCGATCAGCAGCGCCAGCAGCATGCCCAGCACCACCGCGAACAGCGTCGCCCGCGCACGCCCGGCGCCGGCCACGGCCGCGCCCTTGGTCGCCAGCAGCAGCGCCACGCCACATGCCACCGACAGCCAGGTCTGCGCCGTGAACAGCCTGGCCGCCATGTTGCCCGCCAGGGCCGGCGTGGGCAGAAACTTGAACAGCAGCGGCACCGCCATGAAGCCGATCGCCGTCAGGCTGCCCCACCACAGGGCGCTGGCGAAGGTGACGATGCGCGCGTTCAGCATGGCAACCGCCCCGGTCAGACGTAGCGGACGGCGATGATTTCATAGTGCCGGTCACCACCCGGCGCCTGCACCACCGCCGTGTCGCCCTCTTCCTTGCCGATCAGCGCGCGGGCGATCGGGCTGCTGATGTTGATCAGCCCGTGCTTCAGGTCGGCCTCGTCCTCGCCGACGATCTGGTAGGTCACCTGCTCGCCCGAGTCTTCCTCTTCCAGATCGACCGTGGCGCCGAACACCACCTTGCCGCCGGCATCCAGCGAGGCCGGGTCGATCACCTGGGCGGCGGCCAGCTTGCCCTCGACCTCCTTGATGCGGCCTTCGATGAAGCCCTGGCGGTCCTTGGCGGCGTCGTATTCGGCGTTCTCGCTCAGGTCGCCCTGCGCGCGCGCCTCGGCGATGGCGTTGATGACCTCGGGGCGGTCCTTGGTCTTCAGGCGGTGCAGCTCTTCCTTCAGCTTCTCGGCGCCGCGCTTGGTGATGGGGATGGTGGCCATGGCTTGTCTCTCGATTCAAAAAAGGAAACCGCCGAGCGTTGCCCCTCGGCGGTGTGGTGAATGGGGCGGATTATGCCGCCCCCGGTGGTGGGTGTCAGCCGTTCCTACGCCAGTTCGGCGTGCATCTCCTGCACCGACACCACCCCCAGTTTGTCCATGAACTTCATGCCTTCGACGGCCGCCTCGGCGCCGGCGATGGTGGTGATGGTGGGCACGCGCGCCAACAGCGAGCTGGTGCGGATGGCGCGGCTGTCGGCAATGGCGTTGCGGCGCTCTTCCACCGTGTTGATGACCAGCGAGATCTCGCCGTTCTTGATCATGTCGACGATGTGCGGGCGGCCTTCGGTGACCTTGTTCACCGTGTCGCAGGCCACGCCCGCATCGCGGATGGCCTGCGCCGTGCCCTTGGTGGCCACCAGGCTGAAGCCCATGGCCGCCAGGTCGCGCGCGATCTGCACCGCGGTCGGCTTGTCGCTTTGCTTCACCGTCAGGAACACCTTGCCGGCCGGCGTGCCGTCGGCCTTCAGGGGCTTGGGCAGGCGCTCGCCGGCGCCCATCTGGGCCTTGATGAAGGCTTCGCCGAAGGTCTTGCCCACGCCCATCACCTCGCCGGTGGACTTCATCTCGGGGCCGAGGATGGTGTCCACGCCGGGGAACTTGACGAAGGGGAACACGGCCTCCTTGACGCTGAAGTACGGCGGCGTGACCTCGGCGCCCACGCCTTGCGCATCCAGCGACTGGCCGGCCATGACGCGCGCGGCCACCTTGGCCAGCTGGATGCCCGTGGCCTTGCTGACGAAAGGCACGGTGCGGCTGGCGCGCGGGTTCACCTCCAGCACGTAGATCACGTCCTTCTTCGTGCCATCGTCCTGCGGCACTTCCTGGATGGCGAACTGCACGTTCATCAGGCCGACCACGTTCAGGCCCTCGGCCATGGCGGCGGTCTGGCGCTTGAGTTCGTCGATGGTGGCCTGCTTGAGGTAGTACGGCGGCAGCGAGCAGCCCGAGTCGCCCGAGTGCACGCCGGCCTGCTCGATGTGCTCCATCACGCCGCCGATGAACACGCGGCCGGTGCTGTCGCGCACGGCATCGACGTCGCATTCGATCGCGTCGCTCAAAAAACGATCCAGCAGCACGGGCGAATCGTTGCTCACCTTCACCGCCTCGCGCATGTAGCGCTCCAGGTCGCGCTGCTCGTGCACGATTTCCATGGCGCGGCCGCCCAGCACGTAGCTGGGGCGCACCACCAGCGGGTAGCCGAGCTCGGCGGCCTTTTCCAGCGCCTCGGCTTCGGTGCGCGCGGTGGCGTTGGGCGGCTGCAGCAGCTTCAGCTCGTGCAGCAGTTTCTGGAAGCGCTCGCGGTCTTCGGCGGCGTCGATCATGTCGGGCGTGGTGCCGATGATGGGCACGCCGTTGGCCTCCAGCGCCAGCGCCAGCTTCAGCGGCGTCTGGCCGCCGTACTGCACGATCACGCCGGCGGGCTTTTCCTTGTCGACGATCTCCAGCACGTCTTCCAGCGTCAGCGGCTCGAAGTACAGGCGGTCGGAGGTGTCGTAGTCGGTGGACACGGTCTCGGGGTTGCAGTTGACCATGATGGTCTCGTAGCCGTCCTCGCGCATCGCCAGCGCGGCGTGCACGCAGCAGTAGTCGAACTCGATGCCCTGGCCGATGCGGTTGGGGCCACCGCCCAGCACCATGATCTTCTTCTTGCTCGAAGGCTCGGCCTCGCACTCGTCCTCGTAGGTCGAGTACATGTAGGCGGTGTCGGTGGCGAATTCGGCGGCGCAGGTGTCGACGCGCTTGAACACCGGACGCACGTTCAGCGCGCGGCGGCGCTCGCGCACGGCCTTGTCGGTGGTCTTCAGCAGCTTGGCCAGACGGCGGTCCGAGAAGCCTTTCTGCTTCAGCGTCAACAGCTCCTCTTTCGAGAGCATCTCGAGCGCCTTGTCACCGTGCTTCGCGGTGTGCTGATCCAGCTCCAGCTCGATCTTGACGATCTCCTCGATCTGCACCAGGAACCACTTGTCTATTTTGGTGAGGTCGTGCACTTCGTCCAGCGACCAGCCGGCGGCGAACGCGTCGCCGACGAACCAGATGCGGTCGGGGCCGGGCTCGCCCAGCTCCTTCTCCAGCCACTCGCGGTCCTGCGTCTTCTCGTTCATGCCGTCGACGCCGACCTCCAGCCCGCGCAGCGCCTTCTGGAACGATTCCTGAAAGGTGCGGCCAATCGCCATCACCTCGCCCACGCTCTTCATCTGCGTGGTCAGGCGGTTGTCGGCGGCGGGAAATTTCTCGAACGCGAAGCGCGGAATCTTGGTGACCACATAGTCGATGGTCGGCTCGAACGAGGCCGGTGTGGCGCCGCCCGTGATGTCGTTCTTCAGCTCGTCCAGCGTGTAGCCCACCGCCAGCTTGGCCGCCACCTTGGCAATGGGAAAGCCCGTGGCCTTGGACGCCAGCGCCGACGAGCGGCTCACGCGCGGGTTCATCTCGATGACGATCATGCGCCCGTCCTTGGGGTTGACCGCAAATTGCACGTTGGAACCACCCGTGTCCACGCCGATCTCGCGCAGCACCGCGATGGAGGCGTTGCGCATGACCTGGTATTCCTTGTCGGTCAGCGTCTGCGCCGGGGCGACGGTGATCGAATCGCCGGTGTGCACGCCCATCGGGTCGAGGTTCTCGATCGAGCAGATGATGATGCAGTTGTCGGCGCGGTCGCGCACGACTTCCATCTCGTACTCCTTCCAGCCGAGCAGCGATTCCTCGATCAGCAGCTCGTTGGTGGGCGAGGCTTCCAGCCCGCGCTTGCAGATGGTCTCGAACTCTTCCGGGTTGTAGGCGATGCCGCCGCCGGTGCCGCCGAGCGTGAAGCTGGGGCGGATGACGGTCGGGAAGCCCACGTGCTTCTGCACCGCCCAAGCCTCGTCCATGCTGTGGGCGATGCCGCTCTTGGCCGAGCCGAGGCCGATGCGCGTCATCGCGTCCTTGAACTTCAGGCGGTCTTCGGCCTTGTCGATGGCCTCGGGCTTGGCGCCGATCAGCTCGACGTTGTACTTGGCCAGCACGCCGTGGCGCCACAGGTCGAGCGCGCAGTTCAGCGCCGTCTGGCCGCCCATGGTGGGCAGGATGGCGTCGGGACGCTCCTTGGCGATGATCTTCTCGACTGTGGGCCAGGTGATAGGCTCGATGTAGGTGACGTCGGCCGTGGCCGGGTCGGTCATGATCGTGGCGGGGTTGCTGTTGACCAGGATGACGCGGTAGCCCTCCTCGCGCAGCGCCTTGCAGGCCTGCACGCCGGAGTAGTCGAACTCGCACGCCTGGCCGATGACGATGGGGCCGGCGCCGATGATGAGGATGCTCTTGAGGTCGGTTCTTTTGGGCATTTCTTTGGATCAGTAAAGCAGCTTGACCGGAATGTGGCAGCTGAGAAAGGCGTCGGTCAGGTGGTGCACCAGCAGCCCTTGGGCCACGCCTCGACCACCTTGGATCGCCTGGCTGGACTGGGTACTGGCGCCGAGCATTTGTGCGACGCCGGTGGCACGCCGCAAGTCAGCGTACCGCGGCTCCAGCACAAAAGCGGCCACTGCGCGCGCTTCCGCCGCCGTGGCACCGGCCAGCGGTTGCGTGGTCTTGCCTTCGGCGCCCCACACCATGGCCTGGCCGAGCACCCGGGCAGCACCCGCTTCCAGGATCTGCAGATCAGCCTGCAGCGTGGCCGGGTGCGCGTGCGCGTAGTCGCGCGCTGCCTGGCGCTGGCGTGGCGTGACCACTGGCGACGACATCGCGCGGCGCACGCAGCCCAGTTGCGCGCCGCTCACCATCCCGGCCTTCTCGCCGAGAGGCCAGTGCGCATCTTTCGCAGCAGCCAGATCCATCACGCGGCCAAGGGGCAGCAGCTGGACGTAGGCGTCGGCAAACCGCTCGACCAGATCGGCCGGAGCCTGCGGCGGCTGCGCGCACCCCGCCGCCAGCAGCGCCAAGGCCGTCGCGCCCAGGCGCGAACGGCCCGCGCGGCGGGCATGGCGGGGTGAACGCAGCGCGAGCCGTTCAGGCATGGCGGTCTTCGTTCAGCTTGGTGAGCAGCGCCTGCACGCGCTCGGGCGGCATGTTCTTCTGCATGAGCTGGATCACGCCATCGCCTTCCACCATCGGGCGCAGCACCTCGGCTTCGGCGTCGTAGAACTTGACGTCCCACGCGGAAAGCTCGCTGTTGAAGGTCTCTTCGTCCCAGGTCTTGCCCTTGGCCAGCAGCGTGATCAGCGGCATGGCCTTGTGCTCGATGAAGGACTTCTTGTAGGGCTTTTGCGACCAGCGGTCGGCAAACCATTCCTTGTGCGGCGGCGGCAGGGTGAGCATGCGCTTGGCAATGGCCTTTTCCAGCGCGGCTTGGGGAAAGCTGTACAGCTTCATGTGTTCACTCCCATAACGATAGCTGCTTGCGCTTATTTGGCGGGCGCTGCAGCCATTTTTTCCATGAAGCGGTCGAACAGGTAGCCGACGTCGTGGGGGCCGGGCAGCGCCTCGGGGTGGCCCTGGAAGCAGAACGCCGGCTTGTCCACGTAGGCCAGGCCCTGCAGCGTGCCGTCGAACAGGCTCACGTGCGTGGCGCGCACGTTGGCGGGCAGCGTCTTCTCATCGACCGCGAAGCCGTGGTTCTGGCTGGTGATGGACACGCGGCCATCCTGCAGATCCTTCACCGGGTGGTTGGCGCCGTGGTGGCCGAACTTCATCTTGTAGGTTTTGGCGCCGCAGGCCAGCGCCATGATCTGGTGGCCGAGGCAGATGCCGAACACCGGCGTGCCACTGTCGATCAGCTCGCGCGCGGCGGCGATGGCGTAGTCGCACGGCTCCGGGTCGCCCGGGCCGTTGGAGAGGAATACGCCGTCCGGCTTGCGCGCCAGCACTTCCGACGCCGGGGTCTGCGCCGGCACCACAGTGACGGCACAGCCGCGCGCAGCCAGCATGCGCAGGATGTTCTTCTTGACGCCGAAGTCGTAGGCGATGACCTTGAAGCGCGGCTTGTCCTGCGTGCCGAAGCCGCCCTCGATCGACCACTCGGTCTGGTTCCAGTCGTAGGGGCGCTGGGTGCTGACCACCTTGGCCAGGTCGAGCCCGACCATGGAGGGCGCGTTGCGCGCCGCGGCCAGGGCCTCGTCGATGCGCGCGGGCGTGGGCTGCTCGCCCGCGGGCAGGCCGACGATGGCGCCGTTCTGCGCGCCCTTGGTGCGCAGGATGCGCGTGAGCTTGCGGGTGTCGATGCCGGCGATGGCGACGGTGTTCTCGGCCTTCAGGTAGTCGCTCAGGCTGCGCTGGGCGCGGAAGTTGCTGACCAGCAGGGGCAAGTCCTTGATGATCAGCCCGGCGGCCTGCACCTTGGAGGATTCGACGTCTTCGTCGTTGACACCGACGTTGCCGATGTGCGGATAGGTCAGCGTGACGATCTGCTGGCGGTAGCTGGGATCGGTCAGGATTTCCTGGTAGCCGGTCATGGAGGTGTTGAACACCACTTCGCCCGTGGTGGTGCCGGTGGCGCCGATGGACTGGCCCAGAAAGTAGCTGCCGTCGGCAAGCGCCAGGATGGCGGGCGGGAATTTCCCCTCGAGAGACGAAAGCACTGGGTTCTCCGTGTGAGATTCGGTCGCCCGTGCACGCTGGCCGCAACGGCACGCGCGGCAGCTCTCAGATAGACAAGGGTTGCTTTTGGTGCGGTCGGGCGACGCTGTTTCGAGAAAAGCCTCTGATTATAACGGCGCGCCTGCGGCAGAAAAGTGCCGTCAGGCGCGAGAAACCCCGCTGGCGTGCAGGCAGATCGCCGCCGCGGCGGCCACGTTCAGCGACTCTTCGCCGCCGGGCTGCGCGATGCGCACGGCGTGCGCGGCGCGCGCGGCCAGCGCCGCATCCACGCCCTGCCCTTCGTGCCCCAGCACCCAGGCGCAGGGCCAGGGCAGCGCGGCGCGGTGCAGCCATTCGCCCTCGTGCGAGCTGGTCACCAGCAGCGGCACCTGCAGCGCGGCCAGGTCATCGGCCACCAGCCCTTCGACCAGCCGCAGGCCGAAGTGCGACCCCATGCCGGCACGCAGCACCTTGGGCGACCACAGCAGTGCCGTGCCCTTGAGCGCCACCACCTGCGTGAAGCCGAAGGCCGCCGCACTGCGCAGGATGGAGCCGACGTTGCCGGCGTCCTGCACGCGGTCCAGCACCACGGTGGGCGCCTGCACGTCGAGCGTGGGCGCCGCGGGCAGATCGAGCAGGAAGGCCATTGGCGCGGGCGATGGCAGATCGCTGATGGTCTTCATCAGCGCATCGTCGATCACTACGTTTTTGGTAGCTGCTTGCGCAATATGGGCGGGCGCCAGAGGACAATATGACTCGGAAAACACAGCGAGCGCCGGCCGCCAGCCGCGCAGCAGGGCGGCGCTGCACAGGTGATCGCCTTCGATCCAGACGCGGCCCTGCTTGCGGTATTCGCCGTTGCCTTGCGCCAGGCGGCGCAAATCCTTCAGCAACGCGTTGTCGCGCGAGGTGATGCGCTGCGGCTCGTTCACGCTCATGCGCGCTCCACGGCTTGCAGCAGCACCGCCGCCACGGGCGCGAAACTGCGGCGGTGGTGCTCGCAGGCCCCGTGCGCGCGCAGCGCCGCCAGGTGCGCGGCGGTGCCATAACCCTTGTGCGCGGCAAAGCCGTACTGCGGCCATTGCGCATCCACCTCGGCGCACCAGCGGTCGCGCTGCACCTTGGCCAGGATGGAGGCGGCAGAGATGGCGGGCACGGTGGCATCGCCATCGACGATGGCCTCGGCCAGCACGCCCAGGGTGGGCAGGCGGTTGCCATCGACCAGCACCTTGGCCGGCGGCAGGCGCAGGCCGGCCACGGCGCGCTGCATGGCCAGCAGCGTGGCCTGCAGGATGTTGAGGCGGTCGATTTCGGCCACGCTGGCCAGCGCGATGGAGCAGCACAGCGCCTTGGCGCAAATCTCGTCGTACAGGCGCTCGCGCCGGCGCGCCGTGAGCTTCTTCGAATCGGCCAGGCCGGCGATGGGCTGGCGCGGGTCCAGGATGACGGCCGCCGCCACCACCGGCCCGGCCAGCGGGCCGCGCCCAGCCTCGTCCACGCCGGCCAGCAGGCCGGGCGTGTCCCAGTTCAGGGCGCCTTGCTCAGCGCGCAAGAAGCGTTTCGATCGCATCGGTGGCGAGTTGGGCGGTGTCGCGTTGCAATTCGTGGTGCAGCGCGGTGAAGCGCTGCTGGACTGCCGCGATTTTCTCAGGCGCCGCCAGCCAGTCCAGCACCGCGCGGGCCAGCGCGTCGGGCGTGGCGGCGTGCTGGATCAGCTCGGGCACCACGAAGGGCGCTCCGGGGCGGTCGGCCCAGTCGTGCGGCGCCACGCTGGCGGGCCGGTGCAGCCAGCCGCGCGGCGCGCACAGCACGTTGGGCAGGCCAATCCAGGGCAACTGGCGCTTGGCCGCCATCAGCCGGTAGCTGAAACCCGGCATGGCGTAGGCGATGACCATGGGGCGCTTGAACAGCGCGGCTTCCAGCGTGGCGGTGCCGCTGGCGATCAGCGTCACGTCACAGGCGGCCAGCGCGGCGTGCGACTGGCCGCGCAGCACCTTGACGGCATCCCCCAGCCCGCTGGCGCGGGCGGCAGCTTCGATCTGCGGCTGCAGGTGCGGCACCGCGGGTACTATGAATTGCGTAGCGGGTTGCGCTTTCTGGATGAGCGCCGCAGCCTGAAAGAACCTTGCGCCCAGATGCTTGACCTCGGCGGCGCGGCTGCCGGGCAGCAGGGCCACGACGGTGGCCTGCTCTTCCAGCCCCAGCGCACGACGCGCGGCGGTGCGGTCGGGCTGAAGCGGGATCACGTTGGCCAGCGGGTGGCCGACGTAGGTGGCCTGGACGCCATGCTCCGCCAGCAGCTCGGGCTCGAACGGGAACAGGCACAGCACGTGGTCGGCGGCGGCTTTCAGCTTGGCCAGCTTCTCGGGCCGCCAGGCCCAGAACGACGGGCTGACGAAGTGCAGCGTCTTGAGGCCGGCGCCTTTCAGCCGCGCCTCCAGGTCGAAATTGAAATCAGGCGCATCGACGCCGATGAACAGGTCGGGCCGCTCGGCCAGCAGGCGGTCGCCCAGCTGCTTGCGGATACGAAGCAGCTCGGGCAGGCGCGGCAGCACCTCCAGGTAGCCGCGCACCGAGAGCTTCTCGACCGGCCACCAGGCCTCGAAGCCGCGCGCCGCCATCTGCGCGCCGCCGATGCCCGCCGCCTGCAGGCCAGGCCAGCGCGCGCGCAAGCCGTCGAGCAGCAGGCCCGCCAGCAGATCGCCCGAGGCTTCGCCAGCGACAAGGCCCAGGCGCGGTGACGCTGGATGCGCGTTCATGCGGTGAGTATAGGAACCAGGCCCAGGCGCATCGCCCCCCAGGCGGTCATTTATTGATAGTGGCTTGCGCCTGATTCTAGCCACTCTCAAGAGAAAACGACCTGAAAACCTCTATTTACCGGCGCAAGCAGCTATGTTAATTGAAGCATTCAGCGCACGATACCGCGCGTGGCCGACGTCAGGAAATCCTGCATCAGGGCGATGTCGGCATCCGCCTCGGCCACCTCGCCGCGCAGCGCGTCGATCTGCTGGCGCGCAGCATGAAGCGTCAGGCCCTGGCGGTAGAGCAGCCGGTACATCTGCTTGATGAGCGTGATGCGCTCGGGCGAAAAGCCGCGGCGCTTGAGCCCCTCGGCGTTGATGCTCTGCGCCTCGGCCGGGTTGCCGCCGGCGGTGACGAAGGGCGGCACGTCCTGCGCCAGCCGGGTCTGGAAGGCCGTCATGGCGTGCGCGCCGACGCGGCCGAACTGGTGCACGCCGGTCAGGCCGCCCAGGAACACCCAGTCGCCCAGGTGCACATGGCCCGCCAGTTGCACGGCGTTGGCCAGGATGATGTGGTCGCCCAGGCGGCAATCGTGGGCGATGTGGACGTAGGCCATGATCCAGTAGTCGTGGCCGATGCGGGTCAGGCCCTCGTCCTGCACGGTGCCGGTGTTGATGGTGACGAACTCGCGGATGGTGTTGCCGTCGCCGATCTCCAGCCGGGTCGGCTCGCCGGCGTATTTCTTGTCCTGAGGCTGCGCGCCCACGCTGGCGAACTGGAAGATGCGGTTGTCCTGCCCGATGGTGGTGTGGCCCTCGATCACGCAGTGCGCCCCGACCGTGGTGCCGGCGCCGATGCACACGTGCGGCCCGATGACGGCGTAGGGGCCGACGCTGACGCTTGAATCCAGTTGGGCCTTCGGGTCGACCAGCGCAGTAGGATGAATCGCAGCCATGCCCAACCAGCAATCAGATGGCCGCGGAGCAGGCCATGCCAGCGGCCACCGTGGAGCGGGCTTGGCCCGGCCACTGGTGGTGTCCCCCCCGTGGGGGGAAGGCGCGAAGGGACTCAGGGGGGCAGGTCATGCCGCGGCTTCGGGGGGTCACACCACTTTCCTCATGGTGCACATGATCTCGGCCTCGGCCGCCACCTCGCCGTCCACGTCGGCATGGCACTTGAACTTATAGATGCCGCCGCGCGAGCGGTCCATGGCGGCGTGCAGCACCAGCTGGTCGCCCGGCTCCACCGGCCGCTTGAAGCGTGCGCCGTCGATGCCGACGAAGTAGAACACCGACTCGTCGTCGAGCGCGATGCCCTCGGTCTCGAACGAAAGCAGTGCGCACGACTGGGCCAGCGCCTCCAGGATCAGCACGCCGGGAAACACCGGGCGCTTGGGAAAGTGGCCGGTGAAGCAGGGCTCGTTCACCGTCACGTTCTTGATCGCGCGGATGGTCTTGGCCTGCAGGTCGATGTCCAGCACGCGGTCGACCAGCAAGAAGGGGTAGCGGTGCGGCAGCTTGGTCAGGATGTGATAGATGTCCATCATGGCATTTTGCTCATCAATTGATAGCTGTCAACGCCTGTACCACGGCGCCTGACGGCCGATTTTATTCTTGATCCTGCTCGGGCAGCATCTGCTCGAGGTGCTTGATGCGGTCGCGCAGGCGATGGATCTGCTTGAGCGTGGCCGCGTTCTTTTCCCACTCGCGATTCTCGGCGATGGGGAAGAAGCCGGTGTAATGCCCCGGCTTGAGGATGGAGCGGGTGACGAACGATGCCGCCGACACATGCACGTGGTCGGCGATGGTCAGGTGACCGGCGATCATGCCCGCGCCGCCCACCGTGCAGTAGGCGCCGATGCGTGCGCTGCCGGCCACGCCCACGCAACCGGCCATGGCCGTGTGCCGGCCGATGTGGCAGTTGTGGCCGATCTGGATCAGGTTGTCGAGCTTGACGCCGTCCTCGATCACGGTGTCGTCGAGCGCGCCGCGGTCGATGCAGGTGTTGGCGCCGATCTCCACGTCGTCGCCGATGCGCACGGCGCCGAGCTGCTCGATCTTCTCCCAGGCACCCTCATGCGGCGCGAAGCCGAAGCCGTCGCCGCCGATCACGGCGCCGCTCTGGATGACACAGCGCGCGCCGATCACGCAGCCCTCGCCGATGGTCACGCGCTCCTTGACCACGGTGTCTTCGCCGATGCGCGCACCGCGCCCGACGAAGCACAGCGCGCCCACGCTGGCCGTGGGATGCACGAAGGCGCCCTCCTCGACCACCGCGCTGGGGTGCACGCCGCGCCGCGCCGCGCCGCCGTGCAGGCGCTTCCACATCTGCGTGACGCGGGCGAAGTACAGGTGCGGGTTGTCGGCCACGATGCAGTCGCCGCGGGCGCGGGCGGCCTCGGCCATGGCGCCGCCGACGATCACGCAGCCGGCCTGGCTGCCGGCCAGCACCTGGGTGAGCCGGGGGTTGACGAGGAAGCTCAGCTCGGACGGCTGCGCGCTTTCCAGCGGCGCCAGCCGGGTGATGAGGCGATCGGCATCGCCAAACAGTTCGCCGCCCAAGGCCTGGACGATGGCTCCGGTTCTCAGTGTCACGTCGCGTGCCTCAGGACAGTCCGATGCCGGGCAGGGTGCCCGGCCGCCGCGCTCACTTGCCGGCGTTCAGCGCCTTGATCACCTTGTCGGTGATGTCGAGCCGCGGGTTGACGTACACGGCTTCCTGCAGGATGACGTCGTACTTCTCGGCCTCGGCCACCTGCTTGACGACGCGGTTGGCGCGGTCGAGGATGTGCTGCAGTTCTTCCTGCTTGCGCGCGTTCAGGTCTTCCTGGAATTCGCGGCGCTTGCGCTGGAACTCGCGATCCTGCTCCAGCAGCTGGCGCTGGCGCGTGTTGCGCTGGCTTTCGCTCATGGTCGGCGCCTCGCGCTCGAAGCGCTCGGAGGCGGTCTTCAGCGCCAGGCCGGCGTCGTCGATCTCCTTCTCGCGGCGCGAGAACTCCTGCTCCAGCTTGGTCTGCGCGGCCTTGGCGGGCGCGGCCTCGCGCAGCATGCGGTCGGTGTTGACGAAGCCGATGCGCGCGGCATCCTGCGCCTGCACCGATGGTGCCAACATGACCGCCCCGGCCCACAGGGCCAGCCACAGGCTGCGAGAAAGATACTGCTTCAAAACGAGGTTCCGATCTGGAATTGGAAACGCTGGATTCTATCGCCCGGGCGCTTGCGCAGGGGCACCGCGAAGGCAAAGCGCAGCGGACCCAGGGGCGAAATCCAGCTCAGGCCGACACCGGTGGAATAGCGCAGCGCATCGCCGCTGATCTTCTCGCCTTCGCCGTACAGCGCGCCGGCGTCGACAAAGCCGAACAGGCGCAGCGTGCGGTCGTTGCCGGCGCCGGGGAAGGGCATGATGAGCTCGGTGTTCAGCGTGACCTTGCGCGTGCCGCCGATGTAGGCGCCGGTCACGTCGCGCGGGCCCAGGGTGGACTGCTCGTAGCCGCGCACCGAGCCCAGGCCGCCGGAGTAGAAGTTCTTGAACACCGGGAACGGCCGCCCGCTCAGCCCCTTGCCCCAGCCCAGTTCGCCGTTGAAGGCCAGCGTGTAGAACTTGTTGAGCGGCACGTACTGCTGGTACTGGTAGTTGGCCTTGACGTAGCGCGCATCGCCGAACAGGCCCAGTTCGCCCAGCAGGCGCTGGTAGCGGCCCGAGTTGGGCGCCAGCGCGCTGTCGCGCGAATCGCGCGACCAGCCCAGCGTGAAGGGGAAGGCCGAGCTGGTGTAGCCGAAGCGCTCGGCGTAATCCAGGTAGGCCGCGGGAATGTTGGTGCCGGGCTTGATGCGCGTGCGCTCGGCGTTCATGCCCAGGTAAACGGTGTCCAGCTCGGTGACGGGCACGCCGAACTTCAGGCCCGCGCCCATGGTGATCAGCGTGTAGTTGCCGCCCTGGTCCTGGTAGGGCTTCTGGGTGCGGTAGTACACGTCCACGGTGCGCGACACGCCGTTGGCGGTGAAGTACGGGTCGGTGGCGCTGACCACCACGGTGCGGTTGTACTTGCCGGTGTTCAGCTGCAGATCGAGCTTGTTGCCGGAGCCAAAGGCGTTGTCCTGCGTCAGGCCGAAGGTGAAGGCCAGCTTCTCGGCCGACGAATAGCCGGCGCCGATGGTGACGTTGCCGGTGGGCTTTTCCTTCACCTCGACGTTCAGGTCGACCTGGTCGGGCGCGCCCGGCACCTCGGCCGTGGTCACCGACAGCTCGGTGAAGTAGCCCAGGCGGTCGACGCGGTCGCGCGACAGGCGGATTTTCTCGGCGTCGTACCAGCTCGATTCGAACTGGCGGAACTCGCGCCGGATGACTTCGTCGCGCGTGCGCGTGTTGCCCTGGATGTTGATGCGGCGCACGTAGGCGCGGCGCGAGGGCTCGGCCTTGATGACGATGGCCACACGGTTGTTGACGCGGTCGACCTCGGGCACCGCCTCGACATGGGCGAAGGCGAAGCCGTAGTTGCCGAAGTGCTCGGTGAAGGCCTGCGTGGTCTCGGCCACCTGGTCGGCGTTGTAGGCCTCGCCCGGCTTGATCTTGATGAGCGACTTGAACTCGTCGTCGCGCTCGAGGAAGTTGCCGTCCAGCGACACGCCGGAGACCACGAAGCGGTCGCCCTCGGTGACGTTGACGGTGACGCTGATCGATTCCTTGTCGGGCGCCATGGCCACTTGCGTGGAGTCGATCTTGAAGTCGAGGTAGCCGCGCGCCAGGTAGAACGAGCGCAGCGCCTCCAGGTCGGCGTTGAGCTTGGCACGCGAGTACTGGTCGCTCTTGGTGTACCAAGACATCCAGTTGCCGGTGTCGAGGTCAAACAGGTCCTTCAGCCGCTTGTCCGAGAACGCCTGGTTGCCGACGATGTCGATGTCCTTGATGCGCGCGGGCCGGCCTTCGGTGACGTTGAAGGTCAGGCGCACCTGGTTGCGCTCGGACGGCGTGACGGTGGTCTGCACCTCGGCCCCGTACAGGCCGCGGTTGATGTACTGGCGCTTCAGCTCCTGCTCGGCGCGGTCGGCCAGGGCACGGTCATACGGCCGGCCGGCGGCCAGGCCGGCATCGCGCAGCACGCCCTGCAGCACTTCGTTGCTGAACTCGCGGTTGCCGGCGAATTCGACCGAGGCCACGGTGGGCCGCTCCTGCACGATGACCACCAGCACGTCGCCCTGCACCTCCAGGCGCACGTCGTTGAACAGGCCCAGGCCGAACAGCGAGCGGATGGCGGCGGCGCCCTTCTCGTCGTTGTAGGTTTCGCCCACGCGCACCGGCAGCGAGGCGAAGACGGTGCCCGGCTCCACGCGCTGCAGGCCTTCGACGCGGATGTCGCGCACGGTGAACGGGTCGACCGCCCAGGCCAGTTGCGTGGCGAACGCCATGGCCACCAGCGAAGTCACGGACCGCAGGCGGAAACGTTGAGCGATGGATTTCATGAATGCTTCGAGAGGACGGCGGCCGCGCGAGGCCGGTAGGATGGTTCGGTTCGATCAGCCCAGGCGAGCAACGACGTCGTTGTACATCGCGATGGCCATCATGGCCAGCAGCAAGGACATGCCCACGTATTGCAGGCGCTCCAGCCACACACCGGTGACGGGTTTGCCCGTCACGGCCTCCCAAAGATAATACATCAGGTGCCCCCCATCGAGGACCGGCACCGGCAGCAGGTTCAGGATGCCCAGGCTGACGCTGATGAAGGCCAGAAAGCCGAGGTAATAGGTCAGCCCCAGCGCCGCCGACTTGCCCGCGTAGTCGGCGATGGCGATGGGCCCGCTCAGGTTCTTCAGCGACAGCTCGCCCATCAGCATGCGGCCCAGCAGCTTGAGCGACAGGGCCGACACCTCCCACACCCGCACCGCGCCCGACCACAGGCCGTCCAGCGGCCCCTGGCGCACCTTCACCATCTCGGGGAGGCCGCCCACGTAGGCGCCGATGCGGCCCACGCGCTGGCCCTTGTCGTCCTGCGCCTCGGGCTGCACCTGCAGCGTCAGGCTGCGGCCGTCGCGCTCGATCTGCCAGTCCGTGGCGGGCGGCGCGCCGTCGGCCGCCGAGGCGCGGATCAGCTCGCGCAGTTGCTGGCCGTCCTGCACCGGCGCGTTGCCGACGCGGCGCACCACGTCGCCGGGCTGGAGGCCGGCGCGCTGCGCGGCGCCGCCGTCCATCACCTCGCCCATGGTGGGCGTGGTGAGGGGTGAGACGATGCCGATGGCGCGGAACAGCCGCGCATCGGGGTCGCGCAGCTTCAGGCTCGACAGCGGCAGCGTCAGCTCGCGGCCGCGGCCATCGGTGCGCGCCACTTCCAGCACCACGTCCTGCCCGTCGAGCGCGCCGCGCGTCAGCACCCAGCGCAGCGATTCGAACGAGGCGACGGGCTTCAGCTCATCCCCGGCCAGCGCCGCCTGGCGCACGGTTTCGCCGCCCTGCAGACCGGCCTGCGCGGCCAGCGAGCCAGCGACCGGCGGCGACAGGATGGCGCGCGGCTCGTTCACGCCGATCCAGTTGACCAGCGCGTACAGCAGCACCGCCAGGATCAGGTTGGCCGCCGGCCCGGCGGCGACGATGAGGGCGCGCGACTTCAGCGGCTGGGTGTTGAAGGCCAGGTGCCGCTCTTCTGCCGCCACGGGCGCCTCGCGCTCGTCCAGCATCTTCACGTAGCCGCCGAAGGGGATGGCGCCGATGACGAATTCGGTGTCCTGGCCGGGGCGCTGGTTCTTCGGCTTGAAGCGCGCGATCTGCTTGCCGAAGCCGACCGAAAAACGCAGCACCTTGACGCCGCGCGCTACGGCCATGCGGTAGTGGCCCCACTCATGCACGGCGATCAGCAGGCCGAGGGCGACGATGAAGGCGATCAGTGTCAACAGCATGGGGCGTATTGTCCGTGTTGGCGGGGAAAAGTTCAGTGCGCGGGTGGGCGGGGTGTTGAGGATTCGACAGGAACATCAAAAAACATAGCTGCTCGCGCCCGTCACACAATGATTTCAGATCGTTTCTGCTTGAAATTATTGACTGGCCTGCGCTGCCCACTATCAATATTGAAGTTCGGTCTTGTGGGAGCGGACTTGCCCGCGATGCAGGAGGCAGCGGTGAGAAGGTGCCGTATCGCGGGCAAGCCCGCTCCTGCAAGGATGCTCAAGCCGCCAGCCGGCGCACCGTGGCCAGCGCGGCGGCGCGCGCGCGGGCGTCCAGGTCGAGCAGCGCCTCCAGCCCGTCGGGTGCGTTCGGCTGCACCTCGTCCAGCGTGGCACGGTTGACGGCGTGGATCTGGTCGAAGCGGATCTGCCGCTCCAGGAAGGCCGCCACGGCCACCTCGTTGGCCGCGTTCAGCACGGCGCAACTGCCCGATTCGCCGCGCAGCGATTCCCAGGCCAGCGCCAGGCCGGGGTAGCGCTCGCGGTGGCCGTCGCCGTCGATGGGCTCGAAGGTCAGGTTCTGCAAGTTGCGAAAGTCGAGCGCGCCGGCGCCGCTTTCGATGCGCTCGGGCCACGACAGGCCGTAGGCGATGGGCACGCGCATGTCGGGCGTGCCCAGCTGCGCGACGACCGAGGTGTCGCGGTACTGCACCATCGAGTGGATCACGCTCTGCGGGTGGATCACCACGTCGAGCTGATCGGGCGACACGCCGAACAGGTAGCGCGCCTCGATCACCTCCAGCGCCTTGTTCATCATGGTGGCCGAGTCGACCGAGATCTTGCGGCCCATCACCCAGTTGGGGTGGGCGCAGGCCTGTTCGGGCGTGACCTCGCACAGGCTGGCCGGCGCGCGGGTGCGAAACGGCCCGCCCGAGGCGGTGAGGATGATCTTGTCGATGCGCTGGCCCCAGGTGGCCGGATCGTCGGGCAGCGACTGGAAGATGGCGGAATGCTCGCTGTCGATGGGCAGCAGCGCGGCGCCGCCCTCGCGCACGGCGCGCAGGAACACCTCGCCGCCGACCACCAGCGCCTCCTTGTTGGCCAGCAGCAGCCGCTTGCCGGCGCGCGCCGCAGCCAGGCACGGCGCCAGGCCGGCGGCGCCGACGATGGCGGCCATGACGGTGTCGACCTCGCCCGAAGATGCTACTTTTTCAAGAGCATCTGACGCTTGATCCACCTGCGTCGGAAGGCCTTTTTGCTTTATTTTCTCGGCCAGTTCGGCGGCGTGCGGCGCGCTCGCCATCACCGCCACGCGCGGGCGGAACTGCTCGCACTGCGCCAGCATGGCGTCGACCTGGGTGGCCGCCGTCAGCGCGACCACCTCGAAGCGATCAGGATGGCGCGCCACCACATCGAGCGTGTTGCCGCCAATCGACCCGGTGCTGCCCAGCACCGCCAGGCGCTGCTTCTTCATGCGCCCTGCCCCAGCGTGACCAGCATCATCGCCAGCGGCAGCGTGGGCAGCAGCGCGTCGATGCGATCCAGCACGCCGCCGTGACCGGGCAGCAGGTTGCTCGAATCCTTCATGCCCGCGCTGCGCTTGACCAGCGATTCGAACAAGTCACCCACCACGCTCATGGCAGACAGAAACACCGCACCCAGCACCAGCAGCACGGCGCCGGATTCATACAACCGGGTGTACAGGCTGGCAGCGCCCGTCTGGTAAGCGCTGTCAAGGTATACCCACCCTGCCGCCACCAGCAGCACGCCCAGCATGCCGCCCCACACGCCTTCCCAGCTCTTGCCGGGGCTGATGGCCGGCGCCAGCTTGCGCCCGCCCGTCAGCTTGCCGCCCAGCGCGCGGCCGAAGAAGTAGGCAAAGATGTCGGCCGCCCACACCAGCACCATCACCGACAGCAGAAAGTTGACGCCGATGCGCCGCGCCTGCGCCATCGCCAGCCAGGCCACGCACAGTGCACTGATGCCGATGACCCAACGCAACACCAGCGGCAGCTGCGGCCAACCCGCCACACCGCGCCGCAGCACCACGGCACCGCCCAGCACCCAGGCCAGCGCGACAGCGATCCACAGCAGGGGCAGCGGCCGCTCGACCGCGCCGCCCCACCACAGGGCCACGCACACGGCCAGGCAGGCCGCGCCGGTGGCGATGGCGGCGCCGCCTTTCAGACCATTCAGCCGCGCCCACTCCCACGCCGCGGCGGCAATCAGCACCAGCGACAGCGCAATGAACGGCACGGGCGTGGACGCGAATAGCGCCGGCAGCAGGATGGCCAGCAGCACCAGCGCGGTGATGACACGTTGCAGCAGCATGGTCCGGCTCCCCTCGTCAGCCCGTGGCCTGCTGCGCGACCTGCTCGGAGGTCTTGCCGAAGCGCCGCTCACGCTCGGCGAAGGCGGCCATGGCTTCGTCCAGCGCGGTCTCGTCGAAGTCGGGCCACAGCCGTTCACTGAAATACAGCTCGCTGTAGGCGCATTGCCACAGCAGAAAGTTGCTGATGCGCTGCTCGCCGCCGGTGCGGATCAGCAGGTCGGGGTCGGGCACGTGGGCCAGCGCCATGGCGCGGCCCAGCGCCGCTTCGGTGATCGGCTCGCCACGCGCGGCCAGCCTGGCGGCCGCCTGCGCGATGTCCCAGCGGCCACCGTAGTTGAAGCACACGTTCAGCACCATGCGGGCATTGTCGGCGGTCTGGCCTTCCGCCTGCGTCAGGCCTTGCCGCATGCGCTCGGACAGCGATTGCCGGTCACCGACGAAATACAGGCGGATGCCGTTCTTCTTTAGCTCGGGCACTTCGCGCGTCAGCGCCTTGCCCATCAGCTCCATCAGGCCGCTGACCTCGTCCTCCGGCCGGTTCCAGTTCTCGGACGAGAAGGCGAACACGGTGAGCACCTTCACACCGCGCTCGGCGCAGGCGCGGATGCAGCGGCGCAGCGACTCGACCCCCTGCCGATGGCCGGCCACGCGCGGCAGCAGGCGGCGCCGGGCCCAGCGGCCGTTGCCGTCCATCACGATGGCGATGTGGTGAGGTACAGCGCTGAAAGAAGCTTGTGCCATGCGCGCGGGTGTGAACGAATCAAAGGGCTGCCAAGCCAGCCCGTTCCAGAGGCCGCGGAGCAGGCCATCCCAGAAGGCCGTGGCCGGGGTGCCCCCGGCCACCAGCGTAGTCCCCCTGGGGGAGGCGCGCAGCGCCTCGGGGGGAGCATCACACCTCCATGATGTCCTTTTCCTTGGACGCCACCAGCGCATCGATCTCGGCGATGTGCTTGTCGGTGACCTTCTGGACATCGGCCTCGGTGCGCTTCTGGTCGTCCTCGGTGGCTTCCTTGTCCTTGACCAGCTTCTTCACCGCCTCGTTGGCGTCGCGGCGCAGGTTGCGGATGGCGATCTTGGCGTTCTCGCCCTCGGAGCGCACGATCTTGGTCATCTCCTTGCGGCGTTCCTCGCTCATCGGCGGCATCGGCACGCGGATCAAATCGCCCATGCTGGCGGGGTTCAGGCCCAGGTCGCTCTCGCGGATGGCCTTCTCGATCTTGGCCCCCATGCCCTTTTCCCACGGCTGCACGCTGATGGTGCGCGCATCCAGCAGCGACACGTTGGCCACCTGCGACAGCGGCACGTGGTTGCCGTAGTACTCGACGTGGATGGTGTCCAGCAGCGCGGGGTTGGCGCGGCCGGTGCGGATCTTGGTGAGGTTGTTCTTGAACGCGGCAATGGACTGGTCCATCTTGCCCTGGGCGTTCTGCTTGATGTCGGCAATGGTCATATCGGTCTCTCCAGAGGTCGATTATTGCGCCACGCTGACGGGCGCGCGAAGAGGGCCGCGGCGCCTGGGCGCGCGGCGGCTGCAACGGTGCTCAGGCGTGCACCAGCGTGCCTTCGTCGGCACCCAGCACCACGCTTTTCAGCGCGCCGGGCTTGAAGATCGAGAACACCTTGATCGGCAGTTTCTGGTCGCGGCACAGGGCGAACGCCGTGGCATCCATGATGCCCAGGTTGCGCGTCATGGCCTCGTCGAAGCTCAGTTCGGCGTAGCGCGTGGCCTTGGGGTCTTTCTTGGGATCGGCGGTGTACACGCCATCCACCTTGGTGGCCTTGAGCACCAGTTCGGCGCCGATCTCGGCCCCGCGCAGCGCGGCGGCGGTGTCGGTGGTGAAGAAAGGATTGCCGGTGCCTGCGGCGAACACCACCACCTTGCCTTCTTCCAGGTACTGCAGCGCCTTGGGGCGCACGTAGGGTTCGACCACCTGCTCGATGCCGATGGCGCTCATCACGCGCGCCGTCAGGCCCTGGTGGTTCATCGCATCGGCCAGCGCCAGCGCGTTCATCACGGTGGCCAGCATGCCCATGTAGTCGGCGGTGGCGCGGTCCATGCCCTCGGAGCCGCCGGCCACGCCGCGGAAGATGTTGCCGCCGCCGATCACCACCGCCACCTCGACACCCATGCGCGTCACCTCGGCGATCTCGCCCACGATGCGCTCGATGGTGGGACGGTTGATGCCGAAGGCATCGTCGCCCATCAGGGCTTCACCGGAGAGCTTGAGCAGGATGCGCTTGTGGGCGGGTTTGGCTTTGGTCATTGGCGAAGGCTCCGGGATGGCGGCGGGCAAGAGTCTACAGGTTGGATTCACGAAGGGCCGCGGAGCAGGCCAAGTCAGCGGACGCCATGCCCGGACCTGCGCCGGGCATCGGCGTTGCCCCCCCTCACGCAGTGAGAGGGGGAAGCGGCGTCAGCCGCTCAGGGGTGTCAGGCGTTCTTGGCCGCGGCCACCTGGGCGGCCACTTCGGCGGCGAAATCGTCCACCTTCTTCTCGATGCCCTCGCCCACCACGTACAGCGTGAAGCCGGTCACCTGGGTGGCCTTTTCCTTCAGCATCTGCTCGACGGACTGCTTGTCGTTCTTCACGAAGGGCTGGTTGAACAGCGACACTTCCTTCAGGTACTTCTGCACCGATCCTTCCACCATCTTGGCGGCGATGTCGGCCGGCTTGCCCGATTCCTGCGCCTTGGCGGCGGCCACGCTGCGCTCTTTCTCGATCAGCTCGGCCGGCACGTCGCTGCTGGCCAGCGCCACGGGCTTCATGGCGGCCACGTGCATGGCGACATCCTTGGCGGCGGTCTCGTCGCCGGCGTACTCGACCAGCACGCCGATGCGCGTGCCGTGCACATAGCTGGCGATCTTGCTGCCCGACTTGCGCACGAAGCGGCGGAAGCTCATGTTCTCGCCGATCTTGCCGATCAGGCCGACGCGCACGTCTTCCAGCGTGGGGCCGTAGCCGTCCTGCTCGTAGGGCAGCGCGCCCAGGGCAGCGACGTCGGCGGGGTTCTGCTCGGCCACCAGCTTGGCGGCGGCGGCGGCCATGTTCAGGAACATGTCGTTCTTGGTCACGAAGTCGGTTTCGCAGTTGACTTCGATCATGGCGCCGGTGTCGCCGGCCACGTGGGCGGCGATCACGCCCTCGGCCGTCACGCGGCTGGCGGCCTTGCCGGCCTTGGTGCCCAGCTTGACGCGCAGCAGCTCCTCGGCCTTGGCCATGTCGCCGTCGGCCTCGGTCAGGGCTTTCTTGCACTCCATCATGGGGGCGTCGGTCTTGGCGCGCAGTTCGGCGACCATGCTTGCGGTGATTGCTGCCATGTGTTTACTCCAGTGGTCCTTGGGTGCGGGCCCGGCCGTCGTGGCCGGGCTCATCAAGATGAAACATTAAAAAAAAGGGGCCATGACGCCCCTTTGCCTGCGGCCGCGATGGCGCGGCGCACGCGGTCGTCAGGCGGCGTTTTCGTCCTCGACCTCGACGAACTCGTCGTCGCCTTCGGCGGCCTGCACGGCCTTCACGACGTCGTTGACGGCGTTGGCCTTGCCTTCCAGCACGGCGTCGGCCATGCCACGGGCGTACAGCGTCACGGCCTTGGCGGAGTCGTCGTTGCCGGGGATCACGTAGTCGATGCCGTCCGGGTTGTGGTTGGAGTCGACCACGCCGATCAGCGGGATGCCCAGTTTCTTGGCTTCCGACACGGCAATCTTGTGGTAGCCCACGTCGATCATGAAGATGGCGTCGGGCAGCGCGGTCATGTCCTGGATGCCGCCGATGTCCTTCTCCAGCTTTTCCATCTCGCGGGTGAACATGAGCTGCTCTTTCTTGCTCATGCTTTCCAGGCCGGCTTCCTGCTGGGCCTTCATGTCCTTCAGGCGCTTGATGGAGGTCTTGACGGTCTTGAAGTTGGTCAGCATGCCGCCCAGCCAGCGCTGCTCGACGTAGGGCATGCCGCAGCGGCGGGCTTCCTCGGCCACGATCTCGCGCGCCTGACGCTTGGTGCCGACGAACAGGATGGTGCCGCGGTTGGCGGTCAGCTGCCTGGCGTATTTCTGCGCCTCCTGGAACATCGGCAGCGATTTTTCCAGGTTGATGATGTGGATCTTGTTGCGATGGCCGAAGATATACGGGGCCATCTTGGGGTTCCAGAAGCGCGTCTGGTGGCCGAAGTGGACACCGGCTTCCAGCATTTGACGCATGGTCACGGACATGGGTAAAGCCTTTTTCTCGAAGGTTGGGTCTTAAAGCCAGCCCGCTCATCGCCGCCTGAACGCCTGTGAAAAGGCCGGCGGCAACACCTCGTGGGGCTGGTTTGCGATTTGTTCCGCGCCGCGCGGGCACCCGGCCAGCGGGTCGGCAATGCAAAACCTGCGGATTATAGCAGTGCGCCCCATGCTCGCGGCCGGGCCGATGCCTGGGGTGCAGCGGGCGCGTACGGCACGCGACAGCCCGGCCCCGTAGAATCCGCCGCGCCCTTCCCCCTCGTTGCAGTCTTCATGAACATCGCCATCCTCGGCGCCGGCATCATCGGCGTGACCACGGCCTACGAACTGGCGGCCGATGGACACCAGGTGACGGTGTTCGAGCGCCACGCCAGCGTGGCCGAGGGCGCGAGCTTTGCCAACGCCGGCGTGGTGGCGCCCGGCTACGTCACGCCCTGGGCCGCGCCCGGCATGCCGGCCAAGGCGCTGGGCCACCTGCTGGCGCGCCACGCGCCGGTGCGCGTGCGGCGCCCGCTGGCGGCGGCCGACCTGGCCTGGATGCGCCAGTGGCGCGCCGCCTGCGACCCGGCGACCTACGCCGCCAACCGCACGCGCATGCTGCGCCTGGCCTTCTACAGCCGGCATCGCCTGCACGAGGTGGCCGCGCGCATGGCCTACGACTTCGACCGCAGCAGCGGCTACATGGTGCTGCTGCGCGGCGACCGGGACCGGCAGATGGTGCAGCCCGGCCTGGCGCTGCTGCGCGAGCTGGAAGTGCCCTTCCACGAAATCACCGCCGACGAGGCGCGCCAGATCGAGCCGGCGCTGCACCCGCACACGCCGCTGGCCGGCGCCGTGCACCTGCCGCAGGACGAAGTGGGCAATTGCCGCCAATTCGCCGTGATCCTGCGCGACGCGGCCGAGCAGCTGGGCGCGCGTTTCGTGTTCAATACGGCCGTCAGCGCCGTGGATACAGCGCAGACAGCTACGCTTTATATAGCAAGCGAAACGGCACCGCAGCGCTTCGACGCCATCGTGCTGTGCGCCGGCGTGCAGTCGGCGGCGCTGCTGCGACCGCTCGGCCTGCGCCTGCCGTTGCGGCCGGTGTACGGCTATTCGATCAGCGCCCACATCCCCGAGCCGGTGTACGCCCCGCGCAGCGGCGTGATGGACGAGCGCTACAAGGTGGCCATCACGCGCATGGGCCAGCGCGTGCGCGTGGCCGGCTCGGCCGAGATCGGCGGCACGCCCGATGCGATGAACGATGCCGCCATCCAGACGCTGTACAAGGTGCTGGCCGACTGGTTTCCGGGCGCGGCGCGGCTGTCCAGCGGCGTGCAGGTGTGGAAGGGCGCGCGGCCCATGCTGCCCGACGGCCCGCCCATCGTCGGCGCCAGCGGCATCCCCAGCCTGTGGCTCAACCTGGGGCACGGCTCCAGCGGCTGGGCGCTGTCGTGCGGCTCGGCCCGCGTGCTGGCCGACCAGATCGCGGGGCGCGCGCCGGAGATCGACACCGAGGGGCTGGACGTGCGGCGGCTGGCAGGTTGATCGTAAAAAAATATAGCTGCTGGCGCCCTCCAGCAAACGATTTCAGACATTTTTCGCTTGAAACCATTGAAGGGCAAGCGCAAGCCACTATCAATTCATGAGTTCCGCGCCAGCGCGCTGAACCCATAATGGGCCATGCCCCACCTGCTGCCGCTCGACCGCCCCGCCCCGCTGTTCGACCTGGCCGCCACGCGCCGCATCGAGGCCACGGCCCAGGCCGCGCTGCCGCCGCACACGCTGATGCAGCGCGCCGGCCTGGCCACGGCGCGGCTGGCGCTGGCACTGGCGCCGCATGCGCGCACGGTCTGGATCGCCTGCGGCCCCGGCAACAACGGCGGCGACGGGCTGGAAGCCGCCCTGCACCTGCGCCAGTGGGGCATGAACCCCGTGGTGACGTGGCTGGGCGACGAGGATCGCCTGCCGGCCGACGCCCGCGCCTCGCTGCAACGCGCGCGCGCGGCGCAGGTCACCCTCACCGACGAACCGCCCGTGCTGGGCGCACAGGACCTGGGCATCGACGCGCTGCTCGGCATCGGCGCCACGCGCGCACCGGAGGGGCGCATGGCCGAACTGCTGGCGCAGCTGCATGCCAGCCCGGCCATGCTGCTCACCGTCGACGTGCCCAGCGGCCTGCAGGCCGACAGCGGTATCTGGCCAACCCCGAATACTGCTGATTTCATAGCTGATTGCGCTTGTCCACCAAGCGCTGAAGGCCGATTTGGCTTGAAACCGCCCGGTCACCGCCGGCACACGCTGAGCCTGCTCACCCTGAAGCCCGGCCTGTTCACCGCACAAGGCCGCGACGCCTGCGGCACGCTGTGGTTCGACGACCTGGGCGTGGCGCCCGGCGACGAGCCGCCCACCGCCTGGCTGAACGCCCCACCACCCGCCGCGCCGCGCCCGCACGCCAGCCACAAGGGCAGCTTCGGCGACGTGGCCGTGATCGGCGGCGAAACCGACGCCACGCGCGGCACCGCCATGGCCGGCGCCGCGCTGCTGGCGGCCAGCGCCGCACTGCACGGCGGCGCGGGGCGCGTGTACGTTGGCCTGCTGGGCGATGGTGCGCTGGCGCTTGACGTGTCGCAGCCCGAACTGATGTTCCGCCGCCCTGACGCGCTGCCGCTGGCCGCCATGACGGTGGTGTGCGGCTGCGGCGGCGGCGAAGCGGTACGCGGCGTGCTGCCGGCCGTGCTGGCCCAGGCCCCGCGCCTGGTGCTGGATGCCGACGCGCTGAACGCCATCGCGCAGGACCCAGCCCTGCAGGCCGCGCTGACCGGGCGCGCCGCACGCGGCCAGGCCACGGTGCTGACGCCCCACCCGCTGGAAGCCGCGCGCCTGCTGGCCACCGACGCCCGCCAGGTGCAGGCCGACCGGCTGGCCGCCGCTGCGGCGCTGGCGGCACGCTTTCAATGCGTGGCGGTGCTCAAGGGCTCGGGCAGCGTCATCGCAGCGCCGGGCGAAGTGCCGCGCATCAACCCCACCGGCAACGCGCGGCTGGCCACGCCGGGCTCGGGTGACGTGCTGGCGGGCTTGGTCGGCGCCCTGCTGGCGGGCGGACAAGCGGCGTTCAGTGCCGCCTGCGCCGCCGTGCAGCGCCACGGCGCCGTGGCCGATGCCTGGCCCGAAGGCCGCAGCCTGACGGCCAGCGCCTTGGCCGCCCGGCTGGCGCCTTAAGCTCTCAAGTCTTCAGAGCGTGCCGTCGTCGAACGACACCACGTCCTGGCCGGACAGCAGGTGCTCGTACAGCGCCGCGGCCATGTCGGGATTGGGGCGGTCCAGCAGGCGGTCCACCATCTGCGGCACCAGGGCGGGCGGCAGCAGGTCGGCGATCTTGTAGCCCACCCGCAGCGTGCGGCTCCGGTCGCCGGCGCGAAACAACAGCTCCAGCAAGCCGCCTGCATAGGTCAGCACGGCCTCCGGGTCCGTGGTCCTGCTGTAGGCCAACACCAGTTCACGAGCGAGGGTCGTGCCCAGCGACTGGGCCACCACCGTGATGAAATCCCGCGTGTGCGTCAGCCGCGTCTGCAGCCGGGCGGATGCGAAATCCGGTGCCGCCTGCAACACACCCGCCGGATGCGGGGTCGGATCGGGCAGACGGCGGACGGCCTGAAGGTAGCCTTGGACGACGAGTTCGTGCAACTCGCGCACCACGGATTCGCCGAACAGCTCGATCAACACCTGCAGCGGGCGCTGTCCGCTGCACATGAGCATGATCTGCCGCTCCCGGGCATTCAGCCCCGGGCCGCGGGCGTTCATCTCCTCCTGCCCGGCCGGGGTCTTGATGTAATAAATGTGCAGCATGCCAACGCGCTCGCCGCACATCGCCTGCGGGTGCCGATGCACCGCATGGCCGTCCGGTCGAGGGCGCAAGAGTGTAGCCGCCAGCAATACGGCCGTCATACCCAAACCTGTACCAAACCCGAGCAATTTACTCGTGCTTGGCCGAGCGGCAGGGGATTCAGCGCCTCGGTTTGCGCGCCTTGCCGTTCTTCTGGACCTTGGTCGCGGCCTTCTTGACAGCGGACTTCAGCGCCTGGATCGGCGAGGGTCGCGCGCCGCGTTCGGCATCGCGCTGCTTGCGCGCGGCGCGCTTGTCCGCCGCCTTGGCGGGCTGCCCGCGCTCGCCGGCAGGCGCCACGCCCTTGTCGCGCATGGCACGCGACAGCAGCTCGTCACCCTCGCGCACCAGGCGGAAGTCGATCTTGCGGCCGTCCAGGTCGACGCGGCTCACCTGCACCCGCACACGGGTGCCCAGGCCATAGCGGATGCCGGTGCGCTCGCCGCGCAGTTCCTGGCGGATTTCGTCGAAGCGGAAGTACTCGCCGCCCAGCTCGGTGATGTGCACCAGCCCTTCGACGTGCAGGTCGTCCAGCGTGACGAACAGGCCGAAGCTGGTGGCCGCACTGACCGTGCCGCCGAACTCCTCGCCCAGGTGCTCCTTCATGTACTTGCACTTGAGCCAGGCCTCGACGTCGCGGCTGGCTTCGTCGGCGCGGCGCTCGTTGGCGCTGCAATGCAGGCCGGCGGCCTCCCAGGCCAGCATCTCGGGCGACTGGCGCCGGAGCTGCGGCGTCTCGTCGTCGCTGCGACGACGCGCCGCGCTGTTCTTCTGCAGGCGCGCCTTCAGCTTCTCGTGCGCCTCGCCCGGCGTGGGCAGCGCCGGCAACTGGTACTTGCGCGCTTCGAGGATCGCCTTGATCACGCGGTGCACCAGCAGATCGGGGTAGCGCCGGATGGGGCTGGTGAAGTGGGTGTACGCGTCATACGCCAGGCCGAAATGGCCGCTGTTGACGGGCGTGTACATGGCTTGGCTCATCGAACGCAGCAGCATCATGTGGATCTGCTCGGCGTCGGGCCGGTCCTTGGTGGCGTCGGCGATGCGCTGGAACTCGCTCGGGTGTGGCGTGTCGCTGATCGACAGGCCCAGCCCCAGCGCCTTCAGGTAGGCGCGCAGGATTTCCTGCTTCTCGGGCGTCGGGCCCTCGTGCACGCGGTACAGGCCGGGCTGCTTGCCCTGCTGAATGAAATCCGCGCTGCACACGTTGGCGGCCAGCATGCATTCCTCGATCAGGCGGTGGGCATCGTTGCGCACGCGCGGCACGATCTTCTCGATGTGGCCCGCCTCGTCGCAGACGATCTGTGTCTCCACGGTGTCGAAGTCGACCGCGCCGCGGGCCTGGCGGCCCTTGAGCAGCGCGCGGAACACGTCGTGCAGGTTCAGCAGATCGGGCACCCGATCCTTGCGACGCGCCGCCTCGGGGCCGCGCGTGTTGGCCAGGATGGCCGCCACCTCGGTGTAGGTGAAGCGGGCGTGGCTGAACATCACCGCCGGATAGAACTGGTACGCCACCACCTCGCCCTTGGCATCGACCAGCATGTCGCACACCATGCACAGGCGCTCGACATCGGGGTTGAGCGAGCACAGGCCGTTGCTCAGCTTCTCGGGCAGCATCGGAATCACGCGGCGCGGAAAGTACACGCTGGTGGCGCGGTCGTAGGCGTCCACGTCGATCGGGCTGCCGGTCTTGACGTAGTGGCTCACGTCGGCAATGGCCACCAGCAGGCGCCAGCCATTGGGCTTCTTGCCGCGGCCGCTGACCACCGCCGGCTCGCAGTACACGGCGTCGTCAAAGTCGCGCGCGTCCTCGCCGTCGATGGTGCACAGCGGCATGTCGGTCAGGTCGACACGGCCCTGCCGGTCGGCCGGCTGCACCGTGTCGGGCAGGGCACGCGCCTCACCGATGGCGGCATCGGAAAACTCGTGCGGCACGCCGTACTTGCGCACGGCGATCTCGATCTCCATACCGGGGTCGTCGATCTCGCCCAGCACTTCCTTCACGCGGCCCACGGGCTGGCCGTAGAGCGCGGGCGGTTCGGTCAACTCGACCACCACCACCTGGCCCGTCTTGGCCGCGCCAATAGCGGTCTTGGGGATCAGCACGTCCTGGCCGTAGCGCCGATCCTCGGGCGCCACCAGCCAGATGCCGCCTTCGTGCAACAAGCGCCCGATGATCGGGTGCGGGGGACGCTGCACGATCTCGAGCACGCGCCCTTCGGGCCGGCCGCGCCGGTCCTGGCGCACGATGCGCACCTTGACACGGTCGCGGTGCAGCACCGCGCGCATCTCGTTGGCGGGCAGATAAATGTCCGGATCACCATCGTCGCGCACCACGAAACCGTGGCCGTCGCGGTGGCCTTGCACCGTGCCTTCAATTTCATCCAGCAGGCCGCTGGAAAAGTCTGAATTTTTGATATAGAATCCTTGCTTTCCTGAAATGCCCAGGTGGCGGAATTGGTAGACGCACTAGTTTCAGGTACTAGCGCTGAGAGGCGTGGAGGTTCGAGTCCTCTCCTGGGCACCAACTAAAACCGCAACACGTTTGAAGATAACAGACGGGTTGCAACGAAAAGCCACCTTCGGGTGGCTTTTTTGTGGCCCGCAGACGGCACCACCGGGCAGGTTGTTGCCAGCGCGCATCAGATCGGCAAGGCCACCAAATCGTGCCCTTGCGCACCCACGATGCGCGCCCGCGTGAACTCGCCCACCTTCAGCTGCTTGCTGATTTTTTCGGGTGGCAGCAGTTGCACCACGCCATCGATCTCGGGTGCATCGGCGTAACTGCGCCCCAACCCGCCGCGTCGGCCCATGGCGGGCGCCGAATCGACCAGCACCCGCATCGTCGTCCCGATGCGCTCGCGCAGCTTGGCGGTCGACACCTCCTCGGCCACGGCCATGAATCGGGCGCGGCGCTCTTCGCGCACTTCGGCGGGCAGCATGCCGGGCAGATCGTTGGCAGCGGCGCCTTCGACCGGCGAGTAGGCAAAGCAACCCGCCCGGTCGATGCGTGCTTCACGCATGAAGTCGAGCAGGTGCTCGAACTCTTCTTCCGTCTCGCCCGGAAACCCGGCGATGAAGGTGGAGCGGATGACCAGATCGGGACACATCTCGCGCCAGCGTGCGATGCGTTCCAAGTTTCGCTCGCCGCTGGCCGGGCGCTTCATGCGCCGCAGCACGTCGGGGTGGCTGTGCTGCAACGGCACGTCCAGATAAGGCAGCACCTTGCCCTCGGCCATCAGCGGCAGGATGTCATCGACATGTGGGTACGGGTAGACGTAATGCAAGCGCACCCATGCGCCGTGCGGCGCGGCCAGTTCGCCCAGCGCCTGCACCAGTTCCAGCAGCCGCGTCTTCACCGGGCGCCCGTCCCAGAAGCCGGTGCGGTACTTCACATCCACGCCATAGGCCGAGGTGTCCTGGCTGATCACCAGCAGTTCCTTCACCCCGCCCTCGAACAGCGCGCGCGCCTCCTTCAGCACATCGCCGATCGGGCGGCTCACCAGGTCGCCGCGCATCGACGGAATGATGCAGAAGGTGCAGCGGTGGTTGCAGCCTTCGCTGATCTTCAGGTAGGCGTAGTGGCGCGGCGTCAGCTTCAGCCCCGCCTCGCCGAAGGCGCCCGGCACCAGGTCGAGGAACGGGTCGTGCGGTTTCGGCAGGTGCTGGTGCACCGCGTCCATCACCTCCTGCGTGGCGTGCGGGCCGGTGACGGCCAGCACCGACGGGTGCAGGTGCTTGATCAGGTTTTCCGAATCATTTTGGCCTTCAGCGCCCGTCCCACCTGCGCCAGCAGCTATGGTTTTTGCACCAAGACAGCCGGTGACGATGACCTTGCCATTGACCGACAGCGCCTCGCCGATGGTGTCCAGGCTTTCCTTCACGGCCTCGTCGATGAAGCCGCAGGTGTTGACGATGACGAGGTCGGCGCCCTCGAAGGTCTTGCTGGTCGCATAGCCCTCGGCCGAGAGCTGCGTCAGGATCAGTTCCGAATCGGTCAGCGCCTTCGGGCAGCCCAGCGACACGAAGCCGATGCGCGGCGCGGGCATGTTGGTTTCACTCATGCCGCAATTGTCGCAGCCCGGCGCCGGTCAGCGCTTGATGCCGAACGCCCCCAGCATCTGCTCGGTCTGCCGGGTCATTTGCTCCTGCATCTGCAGAAACATGGTCTTCGACTGCTCCAGGTAGTTGCCCATCATGCCCTGCATCATGGGCGACTGCATGCTCATGAATTGCGCCCAGCTCTCCGGCGACAGACCCGTGGACTGTTCGGCCAGCTTGGCCTGGATTTCGATGAAGGCCTGGATGTTCTTCTCCAGGTACGTCCCCATGAAGCCCTGCAGTGCATGGCCGTAGAAGCGGATGATGTGCGCCAGCACCGCCTCGGTGAACATCGGCGCGCCGCCGGCCTCTTCTTCCAGAATGATCTGCAGCAGGATGCTGCGCGTGAGGTCTTCGCCGCTCTTGGCATCGCGCACCACGAACGCCTCGTGCGCCATCACCAGCTCACGCACCTGCGCCAGCGTGATGTAGGACGAGCTGCTGGTGTCGTACAGCCGCCGGTTGGGGTATTTCTTGATCACCCGCGCATCGCTGGCTGGCGACGTCGCAGGTGCTTTCGTGGTGGACGCTGAAGCTCTGGATCGGCTCATGGGCAAGTGGTAGAAGACTGCTGCACTGCAACAGATTCTAGGCCGCTGGCCACGCGGCACCGGGCATGAGTTACCCTGATGCGCTTGTCCGTACTTTCTTCATGCCGGCAAGAAAAAAGCACCTACGGTTTCCCGTAAGTGCTTGATTTCATTGGTAGGCGCGATTGGACTCGAACCAACGACCCCCACCATGTCAAGGTGGTGCTCTAACCAGCTGAGCTACGCGCCTGAAAGATTCGAAGCCGCAGAGTATAGCCGATTGGCGGTGGCTGGCCGCGGAAGGCGGTGGAAATTTCAGCGCCGGCGCGCCACGCGCACGCCGGACACGTCCTGCACCTGGCGCAGCACATGGGCCAGGCGCTGCGTGTCGCTGACTTCGACGGTGAAGGTCATCCATGCCCAGCCCTTGACGGACTGGGTCTGCACGCCGATGACGTTCATCTTCTCGCGCGCGAACACATCCGAGATGTCGCGCAGCAGGCCATGGCGGTCCAGCGCCTCGACGGCCACGTCGACCGGGTAGGCCGGCGAATGGCCGGTGGCGGGCGTGCTCCAGCCGACCTCGATCACGCGTTCGGGCTCGCGCGCCTGCAGTTCGCGGAAGGTGTTGCAGTCGCGCCGGTGCACGCTGACGCCGCGCCCGCGTGTGACGTAGCCCGCGATGTCGTCGGGCGGCGCGGGCTTGCAGCAGCGCGCCGGCTGCGTGAGCAGCGAATCCAGCCCCACCACCAGCACGCCGCCGCGGGCACCACCGCCGCCATCGGTGCGCGCCTTGCGCAACACCTGCTCGTCGGCATCGGGCACAGGCTCGGGGGGGCGCAGCACGGTCTCGATGGCGCGCAGCGACAGCTCGTCCTTGCCGACGGTCTCGAACAGCGCGTCGGGCGTCTTGAAGCCCAGTTCACCGGCCAGGTGATCCAGCGCAATGGCGGTGCGGCCTTCGCGCTGCAGCAGCTTCTCGACCATCTCGCGCCCGCGGGCGATGGTCTCGCGCGTCTGCTGGGCGTTGAACCAGGCGCGCACCTTCGACTTGGCGCGCGACGAGGCCAGGAAATGCAGATCGGGATTCAGCCAGTCGCGCGACGGGCCGCCCTCCTTGGCCGAGATCACCTCGACCGTCTGGCCGTTCTTCAGCGGCGTGTGCAGCGGCACCATGGCGCCGTCGACGCGCGCACCGCGGCAGCGGTGGCCCAGCTCAGTGTGCAGCGTGTATGCGAAGTCCACCGCCGTCGCGCCCGCCGGCAGTTCGACGATGGCGGCTTGCGGCGTGAGCACGTAGATGCGGTCGTCGAACAGGCCGTATTGCGGCGCCGCGCCCGAGAGGTCGCGCTCCCATGCCAGCAGCTGGCGCAGCACGGCGATCTTGGCGTCGTAATCGCTTTCGGCGCTGACGCCGACATAGCCCTTGGTGCCCGCCTCCTTGTAGGCCCAGTGCGCGGCCACGCCGTGCTCGGCGTGCTGGTGCATCTGGTGCGTGCGAATCTGGATTTCCCACGCGCGGCCATCGCCGTCGCGCACCACGGTGTGCAGCGACTGGTAGCCATTGCCCTTGGGCTTGGCGATGTAGTCGTCGAACTCCTGCGGCACCGGCATGAAGCGCTGGTGCACCCAGCCGAGCGCCCGGTAGCAGTCCTCCACCGTGGGCACCAGCACGCGCAGCGCGCGCACGTCGAACACCTGGTCGAAGTCCAGCGCCTTGCCGCGCATCTTGCGCACGATGGAACTGATGTGCTTGGGCCGCCCCGTCACGCTGGCGTCGATGCCCTGGGCGCACAGCGCCGACTCGATCTCGGCGCGGCGCTGCTCCAGCGCGGCTTCGCGCTCGACGCGCTTTTCGTCCAGCAGCGAGGCCACCATGCGGTAGGTCTCGGGCTCCTGGAAGCGGAAGATCAGGTCCTCCATCTCCCACTTGATCTGCCAGATGCCCAGGCGGTTGGCCAGCGGCGCGAACACCTCGTGCGATTCGCGCAGCAGGCTGGGTGCCGGCACCTTGCGCGCCGATGCGCACCAGCGCAGCGTCTGCAGGCGCGAGGCCAGGCGCAGCAGCACCACGCGCAGGTCGCGGCTGAAGGCCAGCAGCATCTTGCGCACGAACTCGGTCTGCTGGCCGGCCAGTTCCGAATCGCCCAGTTGGTCGTGCCGGCTGGCGCGCGAGCGCTGCTGCACCCGCTCCAGCTTCGAGGTCTCGATGGCCAGCCGGGCAAAGCTGTCGCCGAAGGCCTTGCCGATCACCTCGTCCGGGCGGTTGAGCTGGCTGCTGGCGTAGCTCAGGTACACCGCGGCCTGGATGTCGTCGGAGCCGCCGATGCCGGCCAGGATGTCGGCCGTGGCATCGGCATGGGCCAGCACGTTCTCGCCCGACGAGGTGGCTTCGCCCGCCAGCAGCGGCTCGGCAAAGGCGCGGGCGCGCGCGCGCATCTCGCCGACGACGTCGCTGCCACCGCCCGTGGCCGTGACCACGTCGGCCAGCGGCTGGCGCGAGGTCTGAGATGGCAGCGCCAGCGTCTTCATGGCGCGGGCAGCAGAAAGTCGAGCACCGTCGCCACCTGATCGGCCGCCACCAGCGTGGGTGCGTGGCCCACACCGGCAAATTCGACCACGCGCGGGCGCGGGCCGCGCGCCGCCATGGCCTGCGCGGTGGCGGGTGACAGCAGGTCGGAGTCGGCGCCGCGGATCACCAGCGTCTCGGCCTGCACGCGGTCGTACAGCTGCCACAGCGCGGCTTCGCCGTCGGCCGCAGATTGCTGCGTGAGCGCGCCATACGGCACGGCGATGGCCGGGTCGTAGTGCATGCGCCAGCCGCCGCCCGGCACCGGGCGCAGCATGGGGCGCGACAGCGCCAGCCACTGCTCGTCGCTGTGCGGGCCGAAGCCGGCGGAAATCTCGCGCATGCGCGCGGCCGCCGCCTCGACGGAATCGAAGGTGCCGGCCTTGCCCAGGTACTGGCCGATGCGCTCCAGCGCCTGCCATTCGATGACCGGGCCAACATCGTTCAGCACCAGCCGGTGCAGGGGCGCGGGCAGCGGCAGGTCGGGCATGCCGGCCAGCGTCATGCCGATCAGTCCGCCCATGCTGGTGCCCACCCAGTCGAAGGTGGCGATGGGCGCCTGCGCCTGCAGCGTGTTCAGCAGCACCAGCATGTCGCCGACGTAGGTGGGGAACTGGTAGCCCATCGGGTCCTTCAGCCAGTCGCTTTCGCCGCGGCCCACCACGTCGGGGCAGACCACGCGCAGCGCCTGCCCCTGCGCAGCGGCGCGCGCCAGCAGGGCGCGGGCCAGCACGTCGAAGTCGCGCCCCTGGCGCGACAGGCCATGCGTGCACACCACCAGGTGCGGCGCCGCCGCATCGCCCCATTGCCAGTAGGCCATGCGGTGGCCGCCGTGCGCGTCAGGACAGGCAACGTGAGCGAGGGTGGGCGGGGTCATGGGCGGCAGGAAGATGGGACGAGCCCATGGTAAAGCAAGGCGGCAATCCGATGGATCAACGAGCCGGGATCATGAAAAAAACAGAGCTGCTTGCGCTTTGTACAAGACAGATTCAGATAGTTTTATATCTGAAACGCTTTAAAAACGCGCGCAAGCAGCTATCAATACAGAAGCAATGATGGCACTCGAACCATCAGAGGCCGTCCCGCGGAATGCCGCCAGCGCGGCCGGCCAGCCTAGTGGCAACGCGCGGCCCGATGCCTGCGCCCGCCAGCGGTGCTGCCCGGGCGGCGCCAGGGCGCGCTTACCTGGCCTGCACAGAGCCCGACACCGTGGCCTGCACGATGCTCTTGCCCGGCTCCACCGGCACCGGCGCGTCGGCGGCCATGGCGCGGGCCTCCTTGGCCATACCGTACATGCGCGGCTGAAAGCCCGAGTCGTCGCTGCTGACGCTGACTTCGCGCAGCGTGTAGCCGGCGAAGCCGAAGGCCTTGGCGATCTCGGCCGCCCGGGCCTTGAAGCGCTCGATGGCCAGCGCCTGCGCCTCGCCCTCCACCCTGGCGCGCTGCTCGCGGCTGAGACCGAAGGACACGTTGCCGATGGTCAGGCTGCTGGCGCGCGCGGCGGCCTGCGTGATGCGTGCGAAGTCGCGCCCTTCCAGCACCAGCTCGGCCCGGCCCTGCCAGCCGCTGATCTTGCCGTCGCGGTTGTAGCGCGGGTGGATGCTGAAGTCGCCCGTGCGCACGTCCATCTGCGCCGGCTGTGCCGTGGTCTTGACCTGCGCCAGCGCGGCGTCCAGCGCCTTGCGCAGCTCGGCCTGCACGCCGGCGGCGTCGGCGCCCTCGCGCGAGGTGGTGAGCGACAGCGTGAGCAGGTCCTGCTGCACCTCGACCTGGCCCGTGGCCGAGAGCTGCAGCAAGTTCTGGGGCGGGGCAATGGTCATGGCACTGATGGGGGTGGTTTGCGCGTGGGCCAGCGCGGCGCCCAGGCCAAACAACAGGCCCATCGCTACGGTGCGGGTGATGCGTGTGGTCATGCGGAATGAGGGATCGACAAGCGCCTGATCGGCGCGGGGGAGTATCTTGTCATGACTGACTCGGCACGCCTGTCAGACAAGGGCGGCAGTTGCGGCGCCTGCCCTGGCCCGGCGTGTGCAGCGTCAGCGCTGGCCGATCTGCGCGGTGGTTGGTGGCTCCAGGTCGGGCCGCATCGATGCGCGCCGGATCTGCTCGCGCAGCTGCAGGCGCTGCTCGGCGGTCAGGCGACGGTCGGGGCTGCCGGCCTCGCGCTGGCGGTGCACGGCGTCCACCGCCATCCACAGCGGGCTGCGCTGGTCGGCAGCCGACGCGGCCACGCTGGGCCGCAGTTCGGCGCGCGGGCCCATGTCGGTCGACTCGCCGCTAAGCTGCGCCAGCGCCATGGTCGGCGCCGCGCACAGCCCCAGACTCAGCCACAGAAAAGGAACGCGGTTCATGGTCATCACAACGCTCCAACGATCCCATGCCGGTACGTGTTTGTCCTTCAGATAGGCACCGCGCGGGGCAACAGATGTAACACTGTGAAAGGCACGCCGGGTAAACCCGAATTTTTTTCGGCATCAGGGCCACAATGGGTCTGTTACAAATAAGACCGAAGGGTTTGAATGAACCAGGCAACCAACCGAACCGACAAGATCGTCGTCGTCGATGACGATGCGCGCATCCGCGACCTGCTGCGCCGCTACCTGGCGCAGGAAGGCTTCGAGGTGATCGTGGCCGAGGACGCCAAGGCGCTGTCGCGCATCATGCTGCGCGACACCATCGACCTGATCGTGCTCGACCTCATGATGCCCGGCGAGGACGGCCTGTCGGTGTGCCGCCGCCTGCGCGCGGCGGGCGACAAGACGCCGATCATCATGCTCACCGCCAAGGGCGAGGACGTGGACCGCATCNNGGCGCTCCGTCGGCCGAGAACGAATCCGTCACCTTCGGCCCCTTCGCCTTCGACCTCGGCGCGCGCACGCTGCACAAGAACGGCGAGGAGATTTCGCTCACCACCGGCGAATTCGCCATGCTGAAGGCGCTGGTGCGCCACCCGCGCCAGCCGCTGAGCCGCGAGAAGCTGGCGCAACTGGCACGCGGGCGCGAGTTCGAGCCCTTCGACCGCAGCCTGGACGTGCAGATCTCGCGCCTGCGCAAGCTGATCGAGGCCGACGCCGCCAGCCCGCGCTACATCCAGACCGTGTGGGGCGTGGGCTACGTGTTCGTGCCGGACGGCACGAACTGATCCCGCGGGCCTCCGCACACTGAGAGGGCGCGCCCGCCCTGCGGGCGCCGCGCCAGAGCACGCCGCAAAGCCATGAACGCCACCCAAGACATGCCCACGGACGCCACC
>JRYL01005758.1_pt1 | contig 43530 bp, 61 predicted proteins | sample 235391 | NCBI WGS metagenome assembly JRYL01 (sample SAMN03074223, study PRJNA261481) | activated sludge metagenome | biome: Wastewater Treatment Plant; feature: Wastewater; material: Activated sludge; isolation source: activated biomass of a wastewater treatment plant treating wastewater from... ...
ATGGAAAGGTCTGGATTGGTAGGGATAACCCCTAACCCATCTAATGTCACACTGTTGACTAAATATCAGGAGAAATATAGATGAGATTGAGTACAGACCACCACATCCACTACGGCACAGCCAGCACCCCTAATCCCTACGAGTTTGACATGAGCCATGAAGATATTAAAGCAGAGCAAAGCAAGCGTGATGGGATTATCGACTCACTGACTACTGGCGACGATATTCACTTGCCTGACTACTTCGAAGGCAATGAAAAGGAAATGCTGGAAGATATATTCACCATCATGGCTGATGGCGAGGATGACAAAGAAGGCCGTATTCGTGACTATATCAGAGTACATGCAGAACATTATGCGGATTGGAAAATCGAGAATGATATGCTGCATGGGGAATAAGGAGGCAATCATGCAAGACGATGGCGGAATTCAATATTATCAACAGTTAGGACAATTGGAAGAATATGAGCAAGAACATGGAATTTTGGGAGAAGGTGAAAAAGACAGACCCCAACCGGGTGAAGCTAATCACCGGGAAGCAGTACAAGGGCAATAGCCCACAGCCATATTACCTGGTTGAGCGCATGACAGAGGAGTTTGGCATGTGTGGCATAGGCTGGGGAATTGATATTGTTAACGAGCGCATGGAAAGACTATCAGAGCATGAAGTTTTGCATGTCGCGGTCATTAAGCTGTGGTACAAGCATGAAGGTGAACGAGGCGAGATAACTCAAATCGGGCAAACCAAAGCCGCCTACATGAAAAAGGATGGCGGCGTTATGGTTGATGAGGATGCGCCCAAGAAAAGCGTGACCGACGCTATGACTAAGTGCATGTCATATCTTGGGTTTGCTGGCGATATATTCTCTGGTCTATGGGACGATTCCAAGTATGTACAATCGCTACAGGATGAGTTTAATGGCCCGTCAAAGGCAGACATAGCATCGGCAGTAAAAGCTCTCAATACGGAAGCAGGAAAAGGATCGGCAGCGCTGAGGGAGGCATGGGGTAAATTATCTGCTGAAATGCAGGCAGCATTGCGAGAGTATGAACTGCCAAAGCTAAAGCAATCAGCAAAGATGGTTGATGACAACCTTAACAATAAACAGGAGTAATAGATGAATAATTGGTCATTTACAGGGTCTTTGGGCCGCGATGCACAAACACGCGAGGCAGGCAGCAGCACTGTTACTCAATTTTCCGTGGCAGTAAGGAGCGGCTACGGGACAAACGAAGTCACTACATGGGTTAATGCAAACCTATGGGGCAAGCGCGGTCAGTCACTTGAGCAGCATCTGCTAAAAGGGCAGCAAGTTGCCATTGTAGGGGAATTAACCAATCGCCCATACAAAGACAAGCAAGGGCAGGATAAATTCTCACTAGAGGTCAATGTGAGCGATTTAACGCTGATTGGCGGCAGGGGGCAGAATCCTTCCGCTCCTGCTCATCGTCAGCAGCCGTCACAGAAATCTATGCCACAAGCGGCACAAAGCAGTGACTTTGATGACTTTGACGTAGATATACCATTCTAAATGGTATATACATAGAAGTTCCGTTATGGTAAAGTTAAATTTTCACTCATGGGACTTCTATGAAGGAATGTAAAAAATGTTTTGAAAGAAAAGATGAATCTATGTTTTATTCTGGCGATTCATCTTGCAAGGAATGTAGAAAAGACATGGTTCGTAAAAACAGAGCCAGAAATATTGAATACTACAGGGCGTATGACAAAAAAAGATTCAAAGAAGACCCAAAGGTAAAGGAAAGGCACGTTAGATATCTTTCCACTGAAAATGGAAAGAAGAAGTCACTAGAGGCAAAAAAAAGGTGGGAAAAGTCAAATTCCACGAAAAGGTATTGTTATAGACTTTTGCAAAAAGCAATAAACTCTGGTGTTGTTATTCGGCCTAGCAATTGCGAATCATGTAATAAATCATGCGTACCTCATGGTCATCATGATGATTATCTTTATCCACTTTCTGTAAGGTGGCTTTGTGCAAAGTGCCATACAAATTGGCATCTTGAAAACGGACCCGGCAAAAACGCTTAAATAAGGAGCCAATCATGACTTCCCTGTCACTCTATCAAGTATCACAAGATTACAAGGCAGCAGAGCAGCGCCTATATGAGCTAGACCTGCCGGAAGAAGTCGTGCAAGACACGCTTGAAGGCCTGGCTGGCGATGTTGAGGCCAAGGCTATCAATGTCGGCTTCTTCATCCGCAACCTTGAAACCTATGCAGATGCCAAGGAAGCAGCAGCCAAGGAAATGCTCGCTAGCGCAAAGGCCATCAAAAATCGCATTGATCGCTTGAAGGATTACTTGCAAGACAACCTCGTTCGCACCGGCATCAGCAAGGTTGAATCGCCCTACTTCACTATTGAGCTACAGAACAATCCTCCTGCTGTAGCCGTGTTGGACGAGAGCCTGATTCCACGGGATTACTGGAAGCAGCCAGAGCCACCGCCACCATCACTTGATAAAAACCTCATTAAGCAGGCGATCAAGGACGGGCATACGGTGCCAGGCGTCGAATTGAAACAATCACAGAGAGTTAGTATTAAATAAACACAAATATGTTGCAATAAACAAAAATGTGTGTATAATTAACTCATCAAACAGGGTCATCATTCGATGGCTCTGAACAAAGCTGAAAGGAAAGCAAAATGAACATTGATGATCTCACACTGAAACAGATCAAGGAAATTCAATCTTTGAATCTTGGTAACAATTCCAATCAATCGAATGACGGCATTCAATACGGAATCGGAAAGAGTGTAATTGTCCGCACATATTCAGCCGGGGTGTGGTTCGGGACTTTAAGTCAAAAATCTGGCAATGAGGTTGTTTTAACCAATGCTCGTCGCTTATGGCGGTGGTGGGCCAAAGAATCAATCAGCCTGAGTGGTGTTGCTAACTACGGGATTTTTGAAGAAAAGAGCAAAATTGCACCTGCTGTTGAAGGCGTATGGCTTGAGGCGATAGAAATAATTCCAACAACTGAGATTGCAACAAAATCAATTTCAGGAGCGAAAGATGCCAAGGCTGAATAAATTTATGTTTTCTGTAGCCGGTTCCGGTGGCGGTTCCGGTTACGGTTCCGGTGACGGTTCCGGTGACGGTTAAATCGCCTTCTCCCTAAGCCTTCCATGAGGGCTTGGCAGGAAGGTTTATGGGGGTGACCCTAAGTGTCGCTGGCACCGGAGAAGAATCGCTGAGATCAGCACAGCGCACCCCACCACTCTGGCTATGAAAGGAATAGAAGATGAAGGTATTAGGAATTGGTAAACATGATTACAAGACACATTACATCGTGGAAATTTCCCATGATGAAATTCAAAACATCATGAATAAGTCCACTTATAACGACAAAATTCCTGATTTGAAGGCCGGGGAAGAATTCAACATTGATGCTGGGTATGACTTCAAAAAAGACATTGAGTCTGCCATTAGGAACATGCAGGGCGCATATGAGTCATTCTCAAAAGCTTCTTACACCATGCAGGAATTCATCAAACTCCTGCCACCCACCCTATTAGTTGGTGAATAACTTAGGAGATTGTGATGAGTATTTCTGGATGGTACTACCTGCATGAAAACGGAGACCTGATCTTTAAGAAAGATTATCCGGGCGTTGCTGCTGATATTCGTGAGAGCGATTTTGCCAAAGGACTTTGGCCCGTGGATTCAAGCGATCGTGAAGGCGCTTGGAATATTCTTGTAGAGGGGTTGGCTGCTGGAGCCAATTACGGGCGCATTCAGGAACTGGCTGATAAGTGGAAATGTACTGATACAGATGCAGAAAAATATGCTTCCAGAGTCGGTGTGATTCTACATATTGATGGTGATCAATATTGCGCCAAGAGATTTGATTTCCAGAACATTCAAGATTCTCCAGTTGGTTTTGGAAATACAGCATTAGAAGCAATGGCAGGCCTTTGCAAGGAGCTTGGATATCGGCCCGCAAAGATGTGGGGTTCCAGCTTCAAGGATTTGCTGGCGAATTAAGAGACAGGTTTTATGGGGGCGAGTGCGCAGTGAGTCCTGTGCCATCAAGTAACCAGGATACGTCCAACTTAAGGCAGAACGGTTGGCGTGATGGATATCCGTTGCAGAACGGACATAAATGCCTGGATCGGAGTAGTCGTGAGAGCATAGCCCCCACCCTTATTAACGGGTAATGAGAGGATGAAGTGATGAAAAGTGAATTAGAAATGTTTGAGGTTCAGCAGGTTTCAGAGGTTTATGTTGTCTGGACTAACACTGATTTGACGGAAGGTCGTGGGTGTGAAGTTATTAAATCAGTTTGCGAAACCATGACAACTGCTCGCCGCGTAGGAAAAAAAGGATATGTCCAAGGTTCTGATTGCCCCATATCAAAAGGATTTGGATTAAAGATTAATGGTACGTGGTACTACCAAGGCCATCTTTCCAGAGCTACCAAAGAGGATATTGCTGCGCAGAGTGTTATTGATGCCAGAGAAGCTGCTTTTCAAAAGGCAAAGGATGCCGGACTTACTGATGACGATTTAGCGGCAATTATCGGAGTGGGAGGAAATCAATCATGAGCACACAGAATGAGCGGCAAGCGGTAATGGCTGTTATCGCAACTTGCAGAGACCAGCTTTGCGATATTGATGATGCCACGGATGAAGTAATAGATATTGTCCGCGCCCCTCTCCTATCCCGCATAGCGGAGTTGGAGAAGCAAGTAGCAGAATTTGCCAATTATACGGAGAGCGCCATGACTAACCCACTAACCCAAGATGAGTTGATAAAGATGGCGAAGCAGGCTGGATTCACGGTCTACCAGACTCATGAATATATTGGTGCGGAATGGCCAAGCGGAGGCGTATGCATCACCGAAGAGATAACAAAATTCGCCCAGCTTATCCAGCAACACCATATTGTTGACGCTAACAAAATGGTTGAGCCAACCAGTCAGGAATCCCGACAGGTTGAGCAAGGCGGGGATGAGTTGGTGGAGGCGGTAGAAAGATTGCTGCACCTAAAAGACAATCCGGTGTCCGTGCCACTATATCTTTTCAGCAAAAAAGAGGAGGAGATTGTTCAGGAGATACGCCAAGCCCTCGCCAATAGGAGGGGTGGAGAGTGAAAACGTTCTGCCTAGGATATACCAATGAGAAATGCGATAGGTGCCAGCATGAAAAGAATTGGCAAACATTAAACCAGATGCCGAACGCCTTGAGATTGCCACTACAAAAAGATATGACACGGATTAGTGACGAACGATGCCGATTGACAAAGATGGGAGAATTTCAGGAGGCCACCCATGACACTAAGTGAAGATGCGTTGAACCGGATCAAGTCGGAGGTATTCGAGCGCGAGAAAGCAGCTTATGCATTCGATGGTAAGCCTTTGCAATGGCAACAGGGATTTACTAAGGCATTCGATGAGGCATTCAAAGCCGCCTACTCCCCCGAAGTCCTGCAAGCGCTGGGGGTGGAAGTGGTGCCGATTTCAGAACCTAATGAGGTGGCCGCGCTAAAAGCTGCGTTGAATTTCAATCTTACTGATGCTAATAGATACAGGACTTTGCGCGATGAAGCTCTGCATTTTTCATTTGAAGATTCGGCTAGAGAAACTGCATGGATTGTACTCGGCACTGATTGCAAAGATTGTCACCCTACATTCATGGGAAATGAGATTGATGATGTAGTGGATGCAATGATTGAAGCCATCAAGGAGCAGTCATGAAGCCATCCGAATTACCAGAAGGAACAATCCTGATAGAAATACGAGAAATCTATGACGGATGGAGCATAGCGAAACTGCCTGATGGGACTCTTATTAATCGCTGGGACCCTATTGATTTCCCGAGGCGCTGGGCAGAAACACAGGCTTATATTAAGGAGCAGTCATGAGTGATAGAGAGCTGCTAGAGAATGCCGCAAAGGCCGCGGAGTTAATCCCGATAGAGTTCGCTGATAGCGCTAGCTACATGGATGGCTTTTTAGACGGATGGGACCCTTTGAATGATGATGGTGATGCTTTAAGTCTGGCAGTGAAGCTAAATCTGGATATTCGTTACGAGTCATATGATGCTGGTGTGGCGGCTATTGTCGGGGCTGCATGGGATGATGCTCCAGAGGCCGTACACGAGATTTTTGAGAGGGATGGGCCAATAGCAGTGCGCCGCGCCATAGTACGTGCTGCCGCTTCAATAGCAGAAAGCAAGGGTGAATGATGGGAAACGCCCTAGAAGATTAAGGATGTGAAAATGAAGAGGCGCACAAAACAATGGCTACTCATCGCGGCTGAATCTGTGTTCTGGATTGCTGCGATTGGTCTGGCGGTTTATTTATAGAGGGCGCGGCAAACCCCGGCCTTCAGGCCGGGGAGGATGTCAATGCTCACACCCCTTGATTGCGCATTCATCATCCCACGCCTTGCGCAATGCCTTATAATCCGTGTCCGTCTGGACGCAGGCAGCGGTCAGAACTGTAATGTATCGGTTTGCATCTGCAAGGCGTTTGTCGCTGTCTCGCTCGGTATCGGTAGGTATGCTGGCGGCGCTGAGAAGGCCGGACAAGGCGCGGCGTGTACTATTGGCTGCGTCGAGCAGCCCTGAATTAACATCAACGAGGCGGCGATTGTCGCCCAGAACATCGGAATACTTTTTTTTGATTTCATCAATCTTCCCCTGCATCTTTTTCACGGCTTCGGCATAGCTGGCGTCCCGTTCAGCCTCGGCGCGTTTCGATTGTTCGCGCATTATGCTAACGCGCATTTCCTGCGCCTTTGCCGCGCTTTCTACCTGCTCCTGATACTCTGCCATTGCCAGCCGCGCGTTATCGCGCTGAAGCTTCATTGTGTAGGCCGAAATTCCGAGGCCAAGCGATAAAACGCCCAATCCGGCAATTATCTTGCCACTCACTGCGCCGCCAAACATGCCGCATGCCTTTCAAGCTGGCGCGTCCAGACTCCCGCGCATCGTTTATTGCCTGGTGTCGAGCAATCGTAGCCACCGGAAAACTTATAAAGCAGCAGCGAATCGCAGGCCGCGCGATAATTGCCCGCCAGCAAATGACGGCGCATGCTGGACTTGATCCAGTTCCCGGTGCCGAATTGGTAAACCCAATCCATATATAGGTCATATTCAGCCTGGTGCAGCTTGACGCCCGGCAGGCTGGCGCGAAAACGCTCTTCTTCCTTGCTGATATGTGCTTGCGCCTTGATCAAGGCACGCACAGGCGTGGTGGTTTCACCCATCTTCACGGAGCTGCCATCCTCGTGATAAGTGCTGCCAAAGCCAACAGTGGGCCTATCATTCTTGGTCGGGATGATGGCCTTACCCGTATAGCCTTCGCTCACCACAATACCAACAAATGCGCTTGCGGATAGGGTAAGCGTAGCAGCGAGCATCCTGACCTTAGTCATCCTTATTCACCTTTTCCAGTTCCGGCGACACATCATCCCGGCGATGATACTCAAGCCCGAGCAGTCGTTGCACTGTCCTGGTTTCGAATATGCGGATCAGCGTCCAAATAATGGTAAGTGCGGCCGCAATATGAGGCAGCCAGGAAAGCAGGCTACTCACACCAACGCCGATTGATATGGCATCCCCGATTGTTTTTTGATGTTCTGGTAAATTCATTGATTTCCCCGATAAAAAATTAAGGCCATGGGTAGCTGATGATGACGATGCCGGATGCTCCATCTCCACCGCCGCCAGAAATATCTCCACCGCCTCCTCCGCTTCCTGTTCCTGCAGTAGCATTGCCACCTTTGCCGGTTGTTGATGCAGTACCACCTCCGGCCCCGGGCGTACCGGATGTTGACCAGTGCCGCCACCACTCGCGCCAGTTATGGGCGAGCCGGTTCATAGCTGAATCCCCGAAGCTTGGATAAACAGGTTATCTAAATCTTCACTAGATAGGCTTAATGCGGTAGCTGCTCCGTTGAGAAATGGACTTGTGCGTTGCCAGTGCGTTGTGTCGTTCAGCGCGACTAAGGCCAGCGCCTTTTCCTGCGGGTCGGTGATGCTATCTACGTAGGCCAGAACATCATCCCACAAACCCTCCATAATCAGCGCGGCCTTACCTTGGGCGCGGGTTACTTGTTGCGGGACGTAGGGCGGAGCAGGCGGTGGATCGGCGAGCACAGGGAATCCGTTTTCGTCGGCTGTGATTTGCTTGCCTTCGGATTGCACTTGCAGCAGGGCCGCGTGTTGTTCTGGCGTGATTGCGACAGCATCGGAAGGGATATTGTCGCCGTTAATTTCACGGCTGTAGAAGCCGCCTGTTTGTTTTGAATAATAGAACATTTTTTCTCCTTAGTAGCCAATGGCGATCCAGTTAAAAACAACAGGTGCAGAGGCAGAGTGGTTCAGTTTGAACCCAGTCCAAGGCGAGGTCCCTTCAACTGAGTAATAAACTTGTGTCAGGCCAGACCCAAAACCTGGGACAACGGACACCCTCACATTTATTGGGAACGTTACAGGGAATAAGATTGTTTGGCCGCTAGCGACGCTATTCGATCCCCACTGAATAATCAGTCCACCCGGCAGCTTCTGATAGCCGTTGGAAGCAAGATTCTGATTAGCCCCACCAAACGCCGCCGACAACTTCGCAGGCGTCAGCGCCACGTTATCAGCAGTCATTGCCTGCGCCTGCGCAGTAGTGGCAAAATTAACAGACAGCGCCCTGTTGGCTGAAAGATCACCTCCGCCGGTGAGTCCCGATCCAGCTATGATTTGCCTTGTCTGCGGAACCGACCCCGCTATCCTGCTGTCATTTCCTTCCATGACAGTCCCGGCGGTTGTGCCGAACTGAACAGACAGCGTCCTGTTTTGTGTAAGTGTTCCGCCGCCAGTCAGTCCTGCGCCAGCCAGGATAGATACGCCAGAATTTGCTTTTGCGTCCCCACTCCAAGGCGCCCAAGATGTTCCGACCGCTGATGGATTAGTATTAAAGTTATCTGTGTTGTTATCAACAACGCTCACATAAGCACGTAGACCATCATCAGATTGAAGAACATCGCCAATCGAGTACGGCCCGTGCGCGTCATCCCACTTGTACTGCCCCCCGCCTTGCGTGTGGAAAATATGCTGAGACAGTGCGTTTAGAACGCCGTTGAAGTTCTGCCCACGCGGAGGAATCCCGCCCGATGCAAGTGGCTGCATGGTTACTTGCGGGAATCCCGTACTCCACGTTGCATCTTGCGGAACCGTGGGGGTAGTGGCGGGGATAGGTTCAATGGTTCCAGGCGTTGCGTTCTCCGCAAACGGCATTGGAATTAAATCAGGTTGCGCCATTGTAGAATGTTCCTTGTCCAAATGGTTGTAGGCCAGAGCCATCAAAGCCGAAAGTGCTTGATTCGTCTAAATCAATAATAACGCTAACGTCCACCCCGCATGGCCTCGGCAGAATATCCGTATTGTAAACGATATGCCGCTCAAATTGATTTAAATAAAACTCGAAAACGTATCGACCTTGCATGTGGCCGGTGATTAAAAAATAGCACGGCTTGTTGAATACGGCGCGCATCAAAATATTGATATTCGGCGCTGTGGCATAAACAATATTCGCCATAGCCTTGATTAGTATTAGCGGTCTATAAGCATCATCCGCTAATTCCCATGCGTCGTTAGCGTTACCTGCTGCGCTGAACGGGCGCTCGTTGAACGGATAAAACCCACCCTCGAAGCCGAAATACTCGCCTTCTGGGTTAGGAAAGTAAACCGTTCTGCCAATGCCAACAATTCTCCCCCATATATCCAAGCCTTGTGTATTCGCGGTAGGGATGGACATAATGAGGTTAAAGTAATCCTCATTGAACTTGGTAGGGTCAATGGCACCCCATAAGTCATTGATTATGCGCAACAGCCTGGGGCTATTGGCATATTGGCTCATGATCGTTTGCTGAATGTTCATACTTGCTCAACCGAGATATTCGCAAGAGAGGTGACGGGAAACTGGTCAACGCCGAATGTAATGTAGTCTTCCCATGTGGTGCCGTCCGTTGACACTTCAATTTTAATCGGCCTTATGTTTCGGTCAATGCTACACATGAACGCCGATGCGATAACGGTTCCAGCGATTCGAGCGCGGTTTTCTCCCGAGATGAACTGATCGATAATAGACTGCTTTGCAGCAGAAAGCGCCACAAACGAAACTGCGGTTATGTCTGCAACAAGAATTCTAAAATACGTAGTGATGTGCGTTGGCCGCAAAAACGTCACAAGGTATTCGGGAGGGAAAGCATTACCGCTATCTGTGTCAAAGTATACTACGTCAGTATTGCCAACGAATGAGCAGCCTGTGCCGCCCTTGATTAATATCTGCTTTGCGATCTCTTGGTTATTTCCGCCCACCACAGACACCAGCAGCGAATTGCGAATCATCGAATAATTCGTTTCTCCGACAGTAATCGTGTTATCCGTCGGGTTGTCAATCACAAATGCGTCGATCACTCCGGATATGTCAGCCACCGCGCCATAGACAGAATTGTTCATGTTTTTACTGTTCTTGGCTACTGATGCGGCACGACGCAATTCGAAGTCAACCCGCGATTCCTCATCGGAACCCGGCGCGGCTGCTGCGGGATTTTCGACCCTGTCCAGATCTTCGATGGTTTGCTTGAACGTGGTAATGGTTAAGGGCGCGGCGTAGATAGGCCCCGGCGTTAAGCAATAGGCCTCAACCGTTGCAGATCCCCCCGCGTCCACGGTAGCTTGCCCATTGGTTGCCCATTCGTTTCCTGCGTCGTCAATAACAATAAACCCATCCGGGATTACAACTCCGGGCAATCCAATGAACGATAACATCACGACAGAACTCGTCTCGACGCGGCGATTAATGAAGTAAATTGCTCCAAGCGCTTCTTGCCACACGCCAGTGGCATAACGAGGGTCAAGCTGGTTTCCTAGCTCGATCATCGAATCGTTGTTATCCACTAGGGCTGCCGTCAATGACGTAACCAATTGCCCCTGCGGTGTGCGCGGGTCTGGGTTTAAATCTTGTCCGAATGCATCGCGGAACATTTGCCACAGAGCGTTACTCAACTCTTGCCGAGTCGGAGGAATCATGCCGGTATTGGTAAACTGGATGCGTGGAATCATAGCGATATTTGGCCTTGCTGGTCTTGATCATTCGTAAATGCAATGTACCCGGTGGCTTGACGCTGTGCATTCAATCCGATCTCAGCTTGAGCGGACACTACGCCAGGAACGGATTTTGCGGCCTCTTCCAAGTGCATTTTGTATAGTGCTAGCGGGAAGCCTTTGGTGCCTAGAATGCTCTGGAAGTAGGGTATTCCTGCTTGCGTATCATAATACAAATCACCCACAAACGTACGCCCCGCGCTGGCAATGTCCTGCGCTTGCTGATACGTACTGGTAGCCGTCGCAATATTGCCGCTTACGTCTAGTGTTAAGTCCCAAATATCCGGGAGCAAAAAAAGTGTCCGCATTACATGTCCTGATTAGGAGTTCCGGTTGTGCCGCCACTGTCGCCTGGGTGAGTATGGCTATTATATACCGCTCTCATGCTCGCCATGGATTGTGGTTGCGTCCCCGAATTGTCGGTAATATTACCCGTGGCCATTATGTCGCAATTCACCTGCATTAATGACGCGTCCACGGTAAACGGGCCGGTAGCCTGCAAGTGTATGCCAGACTCTAAAAAATGAATAAACTGCGATGGAGCGCCGTTCAGCAAGCCGCCAATATATAGGCCGTCAGACTGGTCGAACTGGCGCAAAGAGGGCGGCGGCCCTTGCGTTTTGCTGCGCTTGGCCTCGCTTATGTCGCGCCGTGCGAATATGGCTATGCCAATGTCGCCCGGTTTCGGGTCGATAACGATTGCGTTAGCGCCGCCCTGCAACCGGAAGTAGGGCATATTCGCCATTGGCGCGTTAGGTATCCCCTCGTTGTTGCCGTTCATCTGTTGCAGCAAGTCAGTCGCCGTCAGAAAACCAACAGGGCCAGTACCGCCTGCCTGCACTGCATCCACGCGAACAATGGTTGCAGTGTAATTGCGGCCCATCATCCGAGTAATGATGGCCTCCATTTGCAGCGGGCCGTCTACGGCTTCCTCGGGTCGGAATGGTTTGTTTAGTGTCGTCATCGGCTGATCGCTGTGTTGTTAGGCTCGTTGTGTGTGGCACGGACGTCAATAAACCACGCGCCCCCCGGCAGTTCTGATTCTAACTGAATCGTGGTGCCGAATACACGCCAATCGCCATTTGTGGTTTCCATCAAACTGTCTTGAATCCTGATTAGGCCACCGAACCGAATCATCGGGTCGTATAAACATCTCAAATCTACGCCTTGAATCGTCGGAACCGGGTATCCGATCAAGCCTGTTTTAGGAGTGATTAATGGGACGCGAATGTTCCTGGGCGCGCCTTGTCGAGTAATTGTGATCGAGCGATTTTCTATATACAGATCAATCTGATAGTCGCGGCACAACTTGCGGATTTTGTTTAAATCCGTGTCGCCCATCGTGGTGTCGCCCATGGTCAGGCTTGCAGGCACCCCGTTATTCTCAAACATATACCCTATACCATTGCACAGCGACTCAATCGCTTGCACTACCGGCGTGCCTGCCGCAAACATGCGCTGCGGAGATGGGCTGTACGCTTCATAAATAGCGGTGATGCTGCGGATTCGCAAAGACACGTTCGGAGCATTGCTGGTGTCGATATAGGCGAACGTGATGTTCCCTTCGTACACCGTATGAAACTCACCAGCCTCACCCGCCTCAATCCTGATCGTATTCAGCATGGAGTTAATATCTTGCCACCTGACGCGCATCAGCTTGTGCATTACATCCAAGCGCAAGCCGTAGATGATGATCTCAGCATGAGGCATGACCGCGCCGCCGCCGAACTGTATATTGCAGATGGTACGCAAACCTTCTGCAATTATTTGGTTAGAGTCATCATCGAACCTGTCATTAACAAGCGTGATGGTGGATCGAACAATCTTTTTATCCATTGTCTTTCAGCAACAAGAATCGCGTCCCTAGCTGCTCGTATGTGGGATCTTCTACGCCTTCGGTATCCACCATAATAAACCCATCTGGCAAGGGGGCGTAAGATCGAAGAACTCGATTATTAACTAGGTTTTCACCATCTTTCCATGCGGTAATATAAAGGCTGCCACGCCGAAGGTTAACTTCTAGGGCATATTCTTCCTCTTCGAACTGGAAGGAAAGCCGCTGATTGGGGATGGAAGCCAGGGGTATAACAATCACTGGAATATTCCTTGAGATGCGTTGCGGACTTCATTTATTAAGCCCCCTACGGTTTCTACTACACCGTTAATAACTCTCACACCACGGACAAGCCAAGACTCATTCACCTCGGTCGGTTGAACTTCGCCCATATCCCGAGTCTGCGTGTCAGCCGGATTCTCCACCTCGACGGCTTCGTACCTGACGGACGATTCACGGATCTCTTGAAGCTCAATCGTCGCCGCTATCATTCGAGCGCCGTTTTGTGGTTCTCGCACATAGTCATAGCCGACAATCGTGGCATTTGTATGTACGTACTCGGGCGTCACGACATGGTAAAGCAAAGTAGAGCGCGATATTGCCTCAAGCTGCGCAATAAAAGCCCCCCGCATGGTTGCGTTGCCGCCACCTCTTATCATCGTCACAGATGCTTTATACGGGTTTTGCACCTTGTTGTAATCGGTAAACGATCCGCGTTCTACGGGTGCCGAGGATACCTCGCTGGAATTGCTGTACTTGACGGAGTAGACCGTATCTGCCAGGAGAATGGGAGCACCAAATTGGCTAAAAACCCCCCACTGATTGCCAAAAATCATGTTGATGGCGAATGCGCCACCAAAACCTATGAGCGCGTCTAGGCCGCTTACTTCAAGCCCCTTAAACCCAGGAATGTCTGGAAGCCCATCGATCATTGTATGCCCCCGGCCAATTGATTCAGCATTTCATTGCTTTGCTTAACTCCTGCGGCCACCCCCTCAGAGGTTGCGGCTGGGAGTGTAGTTGCGGATGTCTGCACGTTGACGCTTCCGATATTAACTTCCATGCTGCGGCTACCGCCTCCTGTTCCACCGCCTGCGCCTACAAAACCGCTAGACATGCTGCGAGCCTCAATGGCCGACATTTTACCTAAAACATCTCTCGCATAGGCGTCATTGTTTTTTCCCCATCTCTTTCGATTCGGGCCGCCGTGGTGGTGTCTGATTGCTTCTTCTATGGTGTCTCCCTTATCCAACCGTTGGCGCAATTGCATTGCCGCTGCATCCAGTGACTGCAATGGGTCGCGCGGGTCAATACCAAGCGCTTTTGCCGTGGCCGGGATGTACTGGAACATGCCGGTTGCCTGCGTCTCTTCGTTGTAGGCGTTTGGGTTAAACCTAGATTCCTGGTGCGCCATGGCGATTAAAGCCGCCACCGGAACATTGTGCTTCTCCGCTGCAATCTCGAACTCTGGCAGAAGCTCAGGCGCGGGCATAAAGCGATCCCCGCCAGTCGCCGGGGCAGGTGATTTCGGGGCAGCTGATTGTTCGCCGCCAAACAGCCGGTTAAGTTTCCGGTTTCCCCATCCGCGCAACCTACGAACGGCTGCTGCCGCGGATTGGTCAGATTCTGGGTCAACGCCAAATGTGAGATCAATAGCGCCCGCGGCGCGCTCGGCCACAAACCCGGTGACATCATACCCTGCCTTCATCGCGAGTCCTGGAACGTCCATTAGCCTGCTCGCTGCTTCGCTCCACTTGCCCTCAATCATCAGGGACACCACATCGACCAGCGCTTTCAGTAGCGGCACGGATTCGATGGCGTCTTTAGCCAAGCCCTTTATTGCTTTACCAAGGTTTCGTACAGCAATGCCGTTTTCATCGATAAGGCCCTTGGACTTGGCCCAATCAAACAAAGCATTGCCTGCTTCGGCCCAGGTTTTATAGCCAGTCAGTAAATGCGTAAACCCCGTTGCTAGACCGTCAACAGAAAAGTGAGCCTTATTTATCCACCCGACAAAACCGCTCCAATCAAACAGGGACTTGCCGCCTTCGGCCCACGTTTTATAGTCGTCGTACAGCGCGGCGAAGCCAAGCGCGAGTATGCCTACGGCAGCGCCAGCGGCCAGCACTGGGGCGACAAACGCCAACATCGCTAGAGCGCCCTTGACCAGCAACGGGATTAGCACTACGCCCAACGCTATAGCCATCCCCTCGAAGAAATTTTTAACCGTTCTTTCGTTTCGATGAAGGTATTCCAGCCATCCTGAGACAATCTTTGTCATGCGCAACAGGTGAGGGATGATAGCGTTGCCGATGATTGTTTTTAGCCCTTCCCATTGCTTGCTAAGGAACACCTGCGCCTTGTTTAGCTCTCGACTAGCATCCAGCTCGGCCTGCGTAGACACGTAAAGCGTCTTTTGCATATCGAGCATCTCTTGCATTGCGTCACGGCCTTGAATCAGGGCATTGGCTACGCCATCGTCAAGCCCCATAGCAGATGCAATCGCATACGCCCGTTGCGGATCCATGCGCGATAACGAATCTGCCATGTCCAGCAGAATGTCGTCCATCTCCCGCACATTGCCTGCGGCATTCGTAACGCCCACGCCAAGGGCACCAAAAAACGGTATCAGTGAGTCATTGCCCATGATTACCATTTCTTGTATGCCCTGATTCAGGCTCTTGATCGTATTGACTGCTTGCGCATTTGTGCCGCCAAGCGCAGCGACGGCATTATCTAGTTTCGTGACATCGCTAGCAGCCATGCCCAGGCGCTGAGAAAGAAACCGCAATTGGTCATTGGCATCAGCTATGTTTGTAGCCAAGCGCTGAATGGCGTTTGATCCAGTGATAACAGCAAAGAATCCCACCAAGCGCCGTGTAGCGGTCGCCAGCGTCTTTAGCTTGCTTTCTAACTGCTTGTTTGCTGCGGCAACGTCGTCGCCAAGGCTATCGAACCCGTCTCCGGTTTCTCGGGCAGCTTTTTCGGTATCTTTGAGCGATTGCCGAAGCTTTTTATCAATAGCCTCGGCTTGCCCAGCTTGAGCGCGGAACTTGTCAAGCTCCACCTCAATCCGCATTACTAATTCTTCAACGGTTACCGAGTTCATTCTTCAACCCTTCTAAAAGTGCCTTGTTGTGCTCGGCCACACGATGGAATTCAATGAGTGTTATTGCGTCCTCTAGCGTCAGTTGTGAATCCAGTTCTGCGTATGTCGCCAAGCCGTGATACAGGATATAGTACGCTTCTTTGGATAAGTTTTCACAACTTGCAAATGCCGACTCATTCAACGGTATTTGCAACCCGTCGTTTTCGATTACTGGGTAACGCCTGCCATTAAAAAATCGAGATTAATCTTAATGGCCTCGATGCGCAATTTCCAAAGCGTATCAATGCCGAAAANNCTTTGATTGTGCCGATAAGCTCGTCAAGCAATCGCTGTGCAACCTCGTCCTCTACACCCCCAAGCGCCTTGAGCGCGACGTTAATCACTCCGGTCATGTCCAACATGCCTTTAAAACCGTCGCCGCCCGTAAGCCCCGAAATATCCACCCCAGATTTGCACAAAGCCAGGGCAACGCGGTTGGCCCATCGGTCGCCCTGGATCAGGCTCATTTGCGAGATGACGAAGGTTTTACCCTCCGCATCTACCTCTTTTGTCCTGATCATGCAATGGCTTCCTCACCAGTGATCACCATGTTGAAAACGTATTGTGTGCCGTTAATCAGCTTTTGAGCCGAAGGGCCACCACTCTGCGACACCAGGAAACCGGACGCCACAATGCGCTTGCCAATCGAGGGGATGGTAATGTCGAGAGTGCATTGGCTCGTTTCCATGTTCGCGTTAATCCAGGCGCGGTAATCTTCCATCGGCTGGCGTGATGCGCTGTTGGCCTCAAGAAACACGGTTACAGGCACTTCGTGAGAAACCCATCCGCCAGACTGCTTGCCGTCAACGCCAATTCGGGTTTCGCCAATCGTGGCGTCACCGAAAGAAAAGGCGTTGTCGATCTGGAAGCCTTGAAGCTGAATAGCGTTGTCGAAATAACCTTGTGCGCTAAACATGACGACGCTGTTAGCGGCTGTGATGGTGCGGGGGTTTGCGCCCATTGGCATAATATGTACTCCTTTTTAGAGCATGTCAGATTGATATGAATAATAACACGTTGCGTAATTTTTAACTATGCATGATATACTTAAAACCTAGCGGCTAGGAGGCATCCGAAAACGAGCTAGTCACTCGCTGCCGCTACCCTCAAGACTACCTTTGACAGAGGAATACTATGAAACCAAAACAAATAAAACCTGGTGATGTTTTTCAGTTAAATGGCGGCGGAAGCTGCACGGTTATTGAATACTTCTCATCGAATAAAATCCTCATCAGGCATAATGACAAGTTCGGCCATACAGCAACTGTTGAGTCGGGTAATTTGCGTAAAGGAGCCGTTAGAAACCCATATCATCCATGTGTTTATGGAGTTGGCTTTATAGGTGTCGGCCCTCATTCGGTAAAAGAAAATGGGCGGAAGTCTCCTGCTTACACGCAGTGGAGTGGGATAATTCAAAGAGGTCATTCCGATATATTCAAAAAAGAAAACCCATCATACGATGATGTTAGTGTAAGCCCGGAATGGCACAACTTTCAAGAATTTTCCGATTGGTTTTACAAACAAGCCCACTCCATGTCCCCAGGGTTTCAGATTGATAAAGACCTGATGATAATCGGGAATCGAGAATATTCTCCTAAAGCATGTTCGTTTGTCCCGCCCCAAATAAACAGCATATTAAACGACTGCGCAGGTCGAAGGGGGCTATTGAAGCAGGGTGTCACATTCGAAAAAAGAAGAAACTCTTACGTAGCCAGAATCAGCATCAAGGGGAGACTCATGAAAATAGGGCGATTCCCCAGTGAGGCTTTGGCTTATTCAGCCTATATCGAAGCAAAAATTAGATACGTACGAGAAATGGCCGAAGAATATAAATTAGTTTTGCATCCTACGGTTTACGATAACCTTAAAAACTGGACATTAGATTAAAAGCAGGCCCCTTAAAGGGGCCTTTATCTTACTGTACGTTAATTGATGCTAGGTTCACTTGCTGTGCCGATCCCCCATCTGTGTAATGGAGCGTCATCGGCATCGAGCCTCGCAAACCGCGTGTCTGCGCGTCAGCGGTCTTAATATCCAGCGCCCAGCCGTTAGACAGCAACGTAGGCACAATGTCGTACCCAGCCTGGCTGTTGATGATCGACTTTTGCTGTTCGCTCAGTGCGGCAGGGTCAACCAGCGGAACGATACCGCCGAAGTTCAGCATCTCGTTGATCGGATCCATAGCCGCGCTGCGATGGTAGGCTTTGCCCACATCGTTGTATGGGATCGCGCCGTAGCTAACCAGCATGGTCATCATGGCAAGCTGAAGCTGTGCGTTCAGATAAATCTGATTGACGTAGTTATCCAGCCACTTGAATTGACCAGATACCGCGCCGTTGACGTTGAAACGGAACTGATCGTTAGCAGTGGCAAACTCGCCGTAGAACGTATAACCGTTGCTCATGAGCGCGGTGTAGTCGGTTTCGCTCGTCACCGTAGCTGCGATCCCGTCTTGGCGCATAAACATGATGTTGCGCCGACCGTTTGTGCGCTTGAAGTCGATAGCGGCAATACCACCACACAGCGCCGCAACCTGGTCGATATTGCCGTAGTATGGCGTTGTGCCGTTCTGCTCAGTGCTGGACAGCCATGCGCCGAAAGAAGCCGCATTGTTAGCCACCAGGGCGCTGCCTGCCGTGTCTTGCGCGACGTAGGCGAATCGGCTGTTTTGCAGCGTGACCCACTCGGCCATTTCTTCCATAACGGCGCGGGACTGCTCTGCCAGGTACGTAATCACACCGAAGTTTTGCGTGATATTCAGCACATACGGCATGAGCGTATCGGCGGTTTGTGCGGCGCGGCCATTTTCAGCGCGTGCGCCTGCTTCTTGAGTAAGACCAAGGGCAGCAGCAGCTGTGCCAGATGCAAAGCCGATAGTTTCGGTTGCACCGGTTGCAATGGTGGTGATTTCAAACGATTGTTGCTGCTCGTTAAAGTCGCCAACAAAGTTGTTGGTGTCGGTCAGAAGGGCGGCTGCATCGGAAAAGCTGGTCACAGCGGTAAAGTCCACGCTGATCGTGGACGGCGTGCCATTGACGGTTACGGTCAGGTTGCCGCTAATGGCCTTGAGTTCCGTCAGCGACATGCCGCGAACTGGAGCGCCGCGAAGAATGGCAGACATCGCCGCACCGGCTTGCTGCACAACCCACAGCGTACCTGGCACCTTTGTAGCGCCGGTATAGCCCAGGAAATAGCGTTGCGCGAAATTATATTCAGGCGATGCAAGGCCAAAATAAGTGCCGACTTCTGCGGCGCTGCCAAATTGAGCAACACCAATAACACGCTCAGTAGGAGCCGTGTCAATAAGAAGGGTATTCATTGCCAACGGCTGGCCGCCAGTGCCAACTGCCGATGGGTTGATTGTGACAATGCGACTTGCAGGAATGGACATATTAAGTCTCCGGTCTAATAATTACGCTGGCATCTTCGGCGAAGTCTTGAGCGCGAATAACTGATGGGTTGTATTGTAATGCTAAATCGAGAATAAAACGATCTTCATATTGGTTTGAATCATTAATATATGGATGCCGCTGATGTGATTGCACATATAACGGCTGGCATTTCTCCATATTCTCCGTGCCGTAGTAGTTCTTCCACAGGTTAGCTACTATTCGACTGCGGGACTCGGCCACCGCGCCGTAAAAGTCTAGCTGTAAGCGCACCTCAACGGAGTTCTGCACCATTGCTTCGTTTGGCGGATTATATGTAGTAACTGACTCGTCCAGGTTTCCGCTAAACAAAACCTGCATGACGATAGCGTTATCAGGCAGCGGCTGATTGTTTTGTGTTGATTGCACAATTTGCTGCGCAGCGTCTGGAAACAAGCCAAGCAGAAACAGCCGTACTTCCCGGTATAGATCGCGGTGCGTAAGACTTAAGACTGCCGCCATGCCAGCACCCTTGTCCACGTTGCGTAAGATTCCATCACTTGGTTAACCTGCCACTCCGCCGCAGCGGATTCGCCATACGCGGGGAATATGAACTTGCTTGATCCCTTGCCCAGCCAGCGGCGAATGCCGTCAATCGCGCCAAAAGCATAAATAGACACGAACTCGCCTTGTTTATTCACAAGGTCAAGGTTGAATTTCTCTTGCGAAGAAAGAGACTGAATTTGCACTTCGATTTCTTCTTCGATAAAAGACGGCACCTGTTCGCCGTATTCGTTGACCGTGTAACCAGTATTAACCTTAAGCTTCACGGTGCGGTTAGGGTTAACGTTTTGTGTCGCCATATTGGCTAGGGCGCGCACGTTGATCATTTCTCTTCAATCTCGTAGGAAAATGAGTTGCGCAGCAGCTTGTCATTGGCGCGCAATGGAGAGTTATACCCTTTGGCGGCTATAGTGGATTTAGCGTTAGGTGGCTCTGACCACGTTTGCACGGAATCAGATAACGCACCTACCATATGCTCTCCGATTAAGCGAAGCGCGGTTTCAGGATCGTTTTTGCCCAGCAATGATGCAGCCATCTGCGGCAACACAGAACGCTCATTCGCTATGGCAGACCGAAAAAACGGGCGCGTAGGGATTATATCTGTACCGTACTCGTTGACATAACCAACCTCAGCGACTGGCGTACCATCCGGGTACGTCTTCCCACCCATAATACCAACACGTAAAGCGACTTTATCCAAGCCGCGATACTTGTCTAGCATTTTCTTTAGGGCGCTCATTGGTAGTACGTCCGCTGAACTGGCATAGGCGCAATGCCCAGGCGGTACACCATAGAGCGGTACTTCTTCGTGAGCTGCCAGTACATCGCGCCCCAGGGGGTTTGCAGATACCAGCGCTCGTTGTTGCCCATCGTGCCATAGTCCAGGCCAACCGACACCGTACCTTCCGTGGCGTTCGAGATGCGGCCCACTACGGGATTGCCGCCTTCGGCCATGGTATTTAATAGACCGATATGCGCCACCAGCAAATACAGCAGGCGCTTGCGGGCGTCGAGGTCTTTAACAATGCTGCATTCGGTGTTGTCTAGAAATGTTTCCGCCATGGCGAAATACATCTCTAGCTGACCATCCGTCGCAACGATGGACGGATAGAGCAACCGGAATTCAGCAGGATTAAAGACGACGACGCCGCTCATGATTTACTTGTCGTCAGCCGCGCCAAGAGCGCCGGGGGCGTCTGTGGCTTTGACTTTAGGCAGTTGCTCGTGACCAGACTTATTGTCTTTCTGGTCTTTGGCTTTGGCCTTGGCTTCGCGCTCGTTTTTGGTGGCGAAAATAAACCCGCCCTTAACCAGCTTGGATTCTGCGTGTTGCTTTGACCATGCTTCCCACACTGCTGCGGGCACGTCTTCAGTCAGGCCATGCTCAGCGCCCTGAATCAGGTTGTTGTTCCAGCCGTTAATGCGAACGTCCTTATGGCCCTCAACCTGCATGATGATGCCGTTAGGAAGTTTGCAGCCGATAGTTACTGTACTCATTTGTAAATTCTCCGATAGCGGGGGCCGAAGCCCCCTTTATTTATACTGCAACGATAGCCGTAGCAACCATCAATGGGCGGTAGATGATCGTGCCCACTGTGCCTTGGCTGCGCTTTTGACGCCAGCTAGAAAGTTGCAGCACCATCGGATGAACGCGCATCTTCTCGGTGAAGGTTGGTTCAACAGTATCGACGCCTTCGTAGCTGTCAACGATCAGCTTGATGTTCTCGCCAGCGGCAGTGGACATTTCCGGCGCGGTTTCAATGCGCAGATTCGGGAAGTTCTTCTTGAGCTGATCAGTCACGTTGACGTTGTACTGGTTCGTCTTGGTGAAGTGGGTTTCCGCTTCTGGCGAGAGGATTAGCGTCATCTTCTCGTTGCGGTCAACCAAGCCGCCGGTCTGGCTGATCAGTTGAGCGTAAAGCGCCTGAATGTCTGCGAAGATCGCCGCTGCGTCCTTTGCAGCCCAGGTCGTAGGCGTGATGGCAGGCAGCAAGCTAGGATCGTTCAGCAGACCATAGTTGCGCAGGCCAGCCACACCCAGGAAGTACGTCTTGTTCTGGAACTTGTTCAGAGTCAGCGCTGCGGCAATCTGCTTACGCGCCACCCAGTCCAGCTTGGCGGCACCAGCACGTTCTACCTCGCGCTCACCGAGTTCGATGATTGTCTGGTAGTAGTACGTGTCGCGGGTTTCCCAGTTGACGTTGGTGCCGGACATGCCGTTTTCGGAGAAGTCGTCATAGGACGAAGTTTCACCGGTAGCCTCTGCAATCGGGAATTGCAGGAAGTCGTCAGTCCAGGTGCCTTTCTTGGTTTCACCGAAAACCTGAGCGGCCTTCATCGGCTCAACCAGCACCTCGATCACGCGCGGATCAACATAGGTGGTGAACAGCGCCAGGATGCCAGCGTTAGGCGCGGTCAGTAGGTCGCCAGCGTCCATGGCGATAGGGGGGCGCTGGCCCTTGTCCAGCATCGTAGCTTTGTGGCCGGTAGCAAACACGATACCGGCGTTTTGTTGCAAGTCTTGCAGGTTATACATGTCTGCTCCTTAGATTGCGAATCGAGTGATTTTAACGAGGTCGCCAGCGCCGCCAGCTTCGGCGAACTTGAAGCCCGTATCAGTGGCGTTCGTGGCTACAGCCTGAACCGTGCCATCTGCATCCAGCGCATACACCGTACCGCCGACTGCGACGGTAGCGGGGGCTACCACATAGAAGTCGCCGCTGGTGAACAGTGCAACTTCGCGGCCAGCAGGGATAACCATGCTAGAGGCGCTACCCAGCGGCACGATGGCCTGGTTGTTGCGGTGGACAAATCCAACGCGGTAGCCGGTACCTTTTCCTGCGTACACTTTGCCGGTCGCAGTGTCTGCAAAAGCAAACTGGCCTACAGTGATAGGCTCGCCAGCTACTAGCGCGGCTTCGCCGGCCAACATATTCTGGCGCGGGTTAGTGGATGCAAAGTCACCCGCTACGCCACGGGGCAGGTCGCGGTTAAGAGTCTTTTGAAAGGCCATGATAATTACCCCTGTTTGAATCGTTTAGTGAGATCGGAAACCGGTGCAGAGTCCATTGCCACAGTAGCGGCAGGCTTGGAATCACGCTGCATAGCGACAAGCGCCTTAAGGCCAGCTTCGTTGATGCCGTCGCAGGCGATGCCCTTTTGCTTGAGCGCGTATTCGTAGATCGCCTTAGCATCCGAGAAACCATCCATTGCGATGCGTCCAACCAGCGGCTCTACCGCGTCACGCGCCGCATACTTGGCATTGATGCGAGCCTCGACCGTAGCGGCGATGGTGTCTGCGTCCATGGCCTTGTCTGCATCACGATCCTTGCGCTCACGCTCTTCACGGTCTTTCAAGCGCAGGGCTTCGGACTCGTTATCGCGTTCGGCTTGCGTTTGCTCGTCCTTAGCGGGCTTGTCCGCGCCGCCTTCGGGCTTTTCGGGGGATTCGTCTTCTGCCTCGGCTTCGCCGCCGATCAGCTTGACGATTTCCTCGTAGTTGTCGCCTGCAAGCTCCTTTAGCTTTGCCTCGTCATAGGCTGGCTTGTGCTCGATATTCTCGGCCACTTCTTCCACCAGTTCCTTGACTTTATCTTCATCCATCCCGAGCTTTGCAGTAATTCGCTGCATCGCGCCTTTTTTAAGTTTCATATTTAACCTCATTTCAAAAGGAAGTGAATCTGCAATTACTGCATCTCGCCCAATTCGACCCCGCTCAACTAACGCAACGTGGTTTCCGTGAATTGACCGCATTACACCGTCATATGTTTCGCCGTTAAATTCGCCTGGCGTCATATCCGGTTTGTAGGAGTACCCAGCGGATAGCTCCTGCATCTTTTTAGACTCAATTAACCCTATACCCTCATCATCCCAAACTGTCAAGTCAGCGTACAGGTTCCCGTTATCAAACGATACGTCTGAACCAATCGCGCCAATGGTGAATTCTTTTTTTGTGTCTCGGGAATCAACAGGGATGTGGCGAAGCAGGAGCTGCTTGCCTTTGAAGGTGTCTGCGGCCTGTTTTATCTCGTCAGGGTCGCGCAAAAGGTGATAGATTTTGTCCGGGTCAAGCCCCAATTCCTCATGTCGCGGAATCTCCCGGCCATAGTACGGATTGACCGCCGCCTTAGAAATAACCGTCTTAGCGACACGCAAATGACCATTGGCATCAATAGTGCGTACTGAGGCATCGAGAGCTAAGGCTTGTTCTGTCATAAGCAAAATCTATTATTGATGGTCGGATTATAACGTATTTTTATGGGTTGTCTAGTGTTACTTACAGGGAGAGTCACGTCTTTAGAGGCGAGACCAGGGTGAACCCATCGCCTTTAGATATGTTTTCATGCGACCATGCCGGCCTTAAATTGCTTAGGGCGTTGATTTTTTTGGGGCACGTGACGCCAAGCCTTATCATTTCCATAACCGGCACTATGTGGTCGATATGCCACTTACTGCGGTTGCTCCAATCCATCCCGGGGGCGAAATTCTTTTCCAGGTGCTCCTTAAGTTCGGCAGATGTATATCCAATGATCGCAGCTGTTCTTCCACGTTTTTTTGATCCGGTTTGTTTTAGAGTTCTGTGCAGCATATCCCTGGCGGCGGCCCCAGCTTTATAGTCAGGGCAATGCTTTAGAACATTATGGTAGCGCTGTTTTTCATAAGCAGCGGCTCTTCCGCTTTCGGTTCTACGTCGGCTGTACTCTAATGCTTTATCGGTATTTTTAGCGTACCATTCGCGAGATGCCTGACGGTGATGCTCGGGATTGGATGAGTATCTACGCCTTGCCTGCTCTCGAGCGAGCTCTGGATTTTCTGCCCGCTTCTTTCTAGCATACTCGTTCGCGTAATCAGAATTCTCAACCCTCCATTTACGGCTCCTCTCTCTATTCGCCTCTGGGTTTTTGGATATTCTCTGCCTGTTCTTCTCTCTGTGTAAATCAGGATCTGCGTCGTACCTTAGTTTATTGGCTGCTTTTATGCATGACTTGCAATCAGCCCTACGCTTTCCCGGCTCTCGAATGTAGTAGTTATTAATCGTTTTTGTTTCGCCACACTTCGTGCAGGTCTTCGTCTCAAGCATATTCTCGCCTCGGTCAAAAGGTTAGTCTTGGGTTGGTGCAGCTGGGAGTGACTAGCTCCCCCGTCTTGCAAAACGGTGCCGCATGTTTATTATACATCAAAACTCGATGATCGCCCTGCTGGTGCACCCGCACATAATTTCCTGACCTGGCAGCACCCATTTGCCGTCTAAATAGAGGCCTTTGTCAACATCAAAAATCTTTCCATTAGCCGCAACGTGCGACTTCCTTGGCTCTTTGGCGGCGGCAGAGTGACGCCATATTGCGCGGGTCACGCCCAACTCCTTGCGCCTCGCCTGCTCCATAACAGCGTGGACTTTGCGGGATTGATCTAGAGCAATCAGCTTGCATCTGTTGCGCCCGATGTGGTAAGCATGATCAAGATTGTCTGTAAGGGTTTTCAAATCAAACCCTCCCTCTACTGCTGACCAGACCAATTTAGAAACATCGGCCAAGTATTCAGTTGGGATGGATTTTATAAGGCCTACATTTTGTCCTACAGCCGCCTTCATAGCGGCCCGCGTGTAATCCGTCATTTGCAGGTTGACGGTAAAGCCATGCTGGCGCAGCGCAGCGGAAAAACGCTTGTCATACGCGGAGGCGGTAGAAGTCACAAATTCACGCGCTATGACTTGTGGCAGTTCCGTCAGGCGCTTGAGCCAAAACACCATCAAGTCATCAATCAACTGCGGAAGCGTAGGTGCGTCCATAGCGATTTCGTGCTTGTGGTTTTTCACCAACTCCATTACATCATTGCGCACGCTACGCAACAGGCGGTTAAGCTCTGCGCGGTAGCGGGCGCGAATGCCTGCCGATGGTTTAAAGTCCGGTAGTAAGATCGGTTTCTTCTTCAAACTCATATTCCATGCTCTCCGGAACATCCGACACATCAATGGTGTTAAACGGGCTAGCCTCATCCGACGCCATGGCTTGCCTTGCCTCAATCGGCGCAATTATTCCTTTTTCAACGAGTATCGCGGAAGCCCTGGCTTTGGTCTCTTGTATCTGCGCTTGCTCATGGTCGTTCATTTGCTCAAGCGGGTTGAATTCCCAAACTATAGCGGGGTCAATTTCTCCGAACATATCAAGCTGCATGATATAGCTTATTTTTTCCACGAGCGGCCTAATATGGGACTCGTTTTGCGCCATAAGCCAATCGTAGTAGACCTTGATTTCCCCGTCGCTGTTGGCGTTTAACCCGGATGGTGTAACCCCCCATAGTTTCACCAATGGTGTATGGCTTGGCCCGGACAAGTCCTCTTTAGCCTTGTTTAACAGGTCAGCAAGCCCTGATAGGGGAGTGTTTATCTGGCTAATTTCCTCGGCTTCCTTGTCAAGCAACATCAGGCCCGTATTGTCGCGGCCCTTGTTGAACAGTCCCGCACGTAGCCAAAGACTGGCGGAACCTTCGCCGCCGCTAAGAATGCCCGACATATCCGTAGATAGAATCGTCAAGCTAAATGCCCTAACCAACTGGCTAACACTGTCTGCCGTCCGTTGGTATCTCTCAACGTAGGGCTTCATCAGTTGCAGCATCGATATACCGCCGAAGTTATACGCGGGCTTGAGCATGTCCGGCACCGGGCGCATGATAAGCGTCATCAGGCGGTCGGAGTGAACCTCGCGGCCCAGCACAAACCACTTGGTAGGCTTGTAAAAGTCCTCAGCCGTGGGGTCTGCCGCGTTGTACACGCTAGGCGTTGACCACATAGGTTCAATCAGCCGGAACCCCTCAAGGTCGCCTTGCTTAACGCCGCGCTTGTCCAGCACAAACGGCAAATCGTCCTTGCTGTCTTTCAGCTTGATGTAAATCTGTGCGCGTCCCATGGTGTACTCAACTTCAATGGCGCGTTGCACCAGGCTGCGGATATTGTGCAGCTTGAAGGCATCGGTCAGCTTGTTGATCTTCTCGATACGCTCGGCCTTCAGGCGCTTTTCTTCCAGTTCTTTCTTTTCGCGCTCTGCATCTGTCAGGTCTTCATCGTCTCCACCGCTGTTGTCGTCAACCTTGAACCGGCCCCATTCCCGCGTCATTTCCGTGGCTGTGGTTTCCGCCACGCTGCGGTAGTCGCTCGACTGGCTCATAGCAGCTAGGGCGGGGTAGCCCAGGAACGTGCTATAGAAGTTAGGGTCGCCAATCGTGGAGTAGTCGTAAATCGACTGGCACGAGTCCATGGCGATAGCAGCCTTTCGGCCAGCAGGCACCACGCCTTGCATAAGCTCCGGCGGCGCAAACGATACCGGCCCGGACTGCTGATCTTGCTGCATCATTTGCAGCATTTTCTGATTCTGCTTTAGCTTGCGCTCTTCGAGGTTAAGCCGCCGCTGCTCTAGCTCTAGTTCTTTTGCCTTGTTGCGGAAGAGGTTTTTAATCATGTCAAAACGTCCGGGGAAAGGTTGAGGCCGCGACGCTTCATGGCGGGTTCCAGTGCGTAGCGCATGGCGTCGATAGCATGATTATAATCGTCAATCGGCACGGGTAGTATATCTTCTGTATGTCTGTCGGTTTTGTAGCTGTACATGCGGAACTCTTTCGCAGTATTTGTACAGCGTGGATGGATAATGACTTTATCGAAAGAGCGGATAAACTCGATCCCATCCTCGACCGATCCTTTGCCTTTTTCGCACGGCTTAATGCGCGGCAATCCTTTGCGTTTTAAATAGCTAATGGTTTCAGGTCGCGCATTATCGGCTCGTACCGTATGTCGCTCGATGCCGGGCACATGTTTGCCAACATAGGCAGCGGTGTCATCAATCTCCAGCCCGACCTTATACGCCTCATGCTCTACATACAGCCTTTTGTCGTGAATCCACAACTTAACCGCCGCCGTGGGGTCGTTAGCAAAGCCGAAGTCCAATCCATAATACGGGCCGTCCCAATCATTGTCAGGGGTGAATTCCTCGATGGCGTACTTGCCCCTGAATATCTGCGCTTCGCTCAACTGCCGATATGCGCCTTCCCAAATCCAGGCGTACTCCTCAGGGGGCAGGTTGCGCTGGTCGCGCTGGCGCTCTAGCTCCAACACATCAGGCAGCCACGGGTTGTCAGAGTGATTAATCTCAACAACTACACCATCAGCGCCCAAGTCTGTTTTACGGAATCTTACGTCTGTCGGGCTGCCCTCATTCTCCGGATTCCAGGTTATCCACACCTCCGAATCGTCGGCGCGAACCGTTGGAAGTAGCTTTTTCCAGGCTATGTCGCTGACTGGCTCTGCCTCATCGATCCACGCGATAAGAATGCGGGCCTTGGACTTAATGCTGTCTAGGTTATGGCGCAGCCCTGCAAACGCAAAGTCAATTGATCCGCATTTCGTGCGTATGTATTTTTCGCCTACCTCGTACACGATTGATAGCCACGGCTCGGATTGAATCGCGTATTTTATTTCTTCCATCGACGATTCGCTAAGGGAATTCATGTATTCCCGCGCACATAGCAAAATACCTCGCTCGCCGTTAGCGGCATACATTGCGCCGCGAATGGCGATCATCTTTGCAAATGTGTACGTTTTAGCTGAACCGCGCCCGCCGTATGCGCCTCGGTAGCGTAGCTTGGCCGGTGCGAATACGGGGATTAACTTAGGCGGGATCTGTATTTTTAGCGTTGTCATTGATGATATCTTCCAATGGCACCTTGTACTCCATCAAGTTTTTGTAAACCCTAGGGTCTAAACTGTCTTTATATTCTTCAGCAACCCGCCTTACTCGCAGCTCCTTCTCTCTTCGGTAAACTCTGCTGGCCTCCTCTGGAGTCTTGTAAGTCCCTAGAGAAGCCCTGTGCCCGCCAAGGTTGATATGCGCTCTATATCCGCTCCCGTGCCTGCTAACACCCACCGGGTACGCACCCCTCGATCTTCTACAATCGGTCAGGAGTCTATTAACTTCCGGCGGAACAAATGAACATAATTCAGGATGGTATTCCTTATTTCCCATCTTGATCAGGTCTTTATCTAAATCAAACCCCTCTATTCGGTTTTCGTAAAACCATTTGGCGAAAGTTTGGAAATTATGCCAATCTGGGGAAACGGTACAGCCAATGTATGCGGGGAGATTTTTCTGGGACTTCTCGCTATAGCATCGCTGGATCATGCTGTGCCATATGTCGTATGCGGGAGTTATCTTACCACCGCTAGTGGCCGAGTAGATTCCTACCCCGGGAAATCCAATTCCGTATATGGCGGGGTGATAGGGGTTTTTGAATGAGCCTGATCCAAGTGCGCTGGAGGTGACGGTCATCGTGTGCTTGTATTTATCTACAAACTCAACTCTAACTTTATCCCATCTAATAAACTCAATGACCCTGCACTCTGCGCCAGATTTTGACTTGAAAGTATCGCCTGCTGATATGGCTTGGGGCTTATTTTTCTTCATGATAAAACCTCGATAGTAGGTGATAGCTTGGAAGGTGTGGCTGGTGGGGCTATCAACTCCCACCACGGCTGGCCAGCCGATGCCACATTGAATATTTTACTACCCCTTATCTCCTTTGGGAATAGGGCCAGCAACTAACTCAATACGCGCTGGAGTCGGCGACATGCTGCCGTCGCTGCTAGACATGTCGATCTCTTGCTTTTCATGATAGCCATGATTAGCTAACATAAGCTTTGTAATGGTAGGGTTGAACACGCCAGATAGTCCGCGATTGATTAACATTTTCTCTTGCTTTTCAATAACGGCGCGCAACGTGTCCGAAAACTTGACAGATAAATCGTCATCTCCTTGCGCCCAAAGGTATATAGTTGACTTGACAACTCCCAAATATTGAGCCAGTCCAACTGCGCTTGTTATGCTCTCGTCGGTGTTTTCATACCCGCCAAGCAGGTACTCATTTGCTTTGTCTAATATCTCTGGCGTGAGCATTCTTGGCCTTCCCCCTAAATTTTTTACCTCTGTACTCATCACTTCTCCGGACATCCCAACAAAGAGCATAAAACCCCACATAGTGAGACAACAAGTCTCTGGATTCCTGGCAGTCCTTTTCCCTCACTCATAAATAAGCAATCTCCATCGCGCTAACTTCGGCAGAGTACGTGAATCCATCGTTAAACGGGATTTGGTCAAACGGCATTCTCGTAAAGCCGTCTTGAGATACGGTGAAGTCCGCGCCTAGCAGCAGGCGCATGGCCTTGCCGCTCACCGCCGGGGCCGAGCCACCATCCTCGGAGCCGCCGTAAAGGTTAGGAAAACTTATAATAGTTACGACCTTTCTACGATTTTGCGAATATCATCCTTGGCTTCCTAAAGATGAATACGAACTGCGCCTGAAACAATGACCACATAATTATACCATAATTGCCAGCCATTCAACCCACCTAACTGGCTACTAGGTATTGCGATCAGAAGTTTCCCAGCGGCGCTTGCAGCTAGTTTGCACATAGTCGATTGCCCGACCTGAGAGGGCAATAAAAACCCGCCCGGAGGCGGTTGAGTTACCTAAGATTTATCGCTGAGATACTCTCTACGCTGCTGTAAGATGCACCAGCGCAGCCTACGCCTACGGTATAGCCTAGAGTTAAGTGCTTAAAACCTTTTTCGTAGACCACCTCCCCGTTTAGGTAAAACCTCATGCGCGGCCCTGTTTTGACAACACGCAGCTCGTCTCCAGAGGCCGGAGCGTAAGGCGCAAGAGCAAGGTTATACATGACGTTACTTGTAAATACTTGCAAGGCAAGAACTCCCGAGCCACCCTTACCGAGCCGCAAGTAGTTCTGTAGATCGACAAACCCGGCAATCAGCCACAGCTCCGAGCCAAGGGTCGAAATCTTCATCCGAACGTCATAAGATGCTGTTCCAAGCGAATTAAATAGCCTCGTGTTGCCCGAGTTGACTTGAGTTAGCAAGCCGCTAGTTATCGCCATAGCACCAGTCTGCACTTGCCATGCTGCACCACGATCAGGTGTGCCGGGTGTAGGAGAGTCTGGGCGATTAAAAGTATCCAGCAAAACTTGTTGTGCAGGAGTTACTGCGCCAAGGAGTGCATTTACGGCACCTGCACCTAGCTGCTGAGACATGGTGTAGTAGCCCGGCAGGGTAGGATCGACGGAATTTGATAGGCCATGGATTACACGCAAGCCCTCACCGACTGGAACTAGTGAGCTTTTATATGAGCCGTACCAGTTACGTAACCGCTTAATGGCAAATTTTATACCATCGGTAGACACCGCGAGTCTTGTTGTCATCCCCGGGGATGAGTACAGACTACCCTCCGTAAGCACTGCATAAACCTCAGTGCCTACACGCCTAAACTCCGAGTGCCACCACAAGGCAGTCGTGGTAGTCTCTACCTGTAAATCGGTTATGGTTGCGGAATTAAATCCTCCGTAAATATTATCGCTGTTACTCTCCACACTACGCAAGGCATTGCCACCAGTGACCGAGTAGTGATAGTACAGAGTCCATTTTTGCGTTGCCTCATTCCATAAAAAGCTGGGCGACATGGCATCGGCAGAGTCTGCTGTGTGGACAACAACTGGCGCAGACCATGTACTACCATCTCGCGATGTCATCAGTAGCAGTTCTCGTGTAGTAACGCCGGTTATAGTCTTTACTGATCTATAAAAAAGATACAACTCGCCACGGTGATTGGTTAAGTAAACATCACTTAAAAATCCTCCAGCAGGAGGGCCGACTAGTGGGTTAGTTACCCCAACAGGAACTTGCCAGTTAATACCATCACGACTGCAATACACGCAAGGGTTTTCATACTTGTCATTGCTCCCGGGATACGGCGTTATCGCAGCCCAAAATTCAAAACCTGCGAAACCTCCCGGAATGTGAATTACAGAAGGGTGTACTAATGCTTGCCTTTGAACTTGACTTAATCCATCGAGGTAAGCATCTCCACCCTCTCTGTACGGGGATGGAAACTCCACCATGACGGGGGCACTTACAGGCTGCTGGTCTATCAAGTCTAAAGCGGCAATCGAATCTAAACCCCCAAGCGAAATGGGCACCCCATCCGGCCCAACAATCACCGTCTGCCCGGTTGTGGGGTCATTGACTACCTGCGCAGCGCCCTTCACTGCCTCGACAGGTAAACGCTCTTCCTCCGGCAAACTAACCAGTTTGTCGCGCAGGCTTTCAGGCGTTTCTCCTCCACCACCTTTAGAAAAGACAGGAAAACTCATAGCAGTAAATCCCAAACGTCGCCCTCAGCGCCTTTAATGCGAATCGCATCAACGGGGGCCATGATAACCACAACCAATAGCCCCGGCAGCTCCTGGTCGTACACAGGCGTAAAGAAACTGTCGCCACCATTTGTAGAAATCTCAATAGCACGGTTAGCCGCTACGGACTGTAGCGTTACTGTGGCAGTGATACGGCTTGTGTAGCCGTCAAGCGTATGTACGCCAGTTGCGTCTAGTATCCCTCTCATTGTGACCCTTTCATTTTCGGTTGGCCCTTGTGCAGCGCATGTACTGATGATTCGCAAATTCCACGGCCATGGTGTGCGCTGCGGATTCCATGAAACCGAAGTTAGGCATAGTATACGCTCTTTCTATGATTTTGATCGATTCCCTTTTGGCCTCTAGGAAATCGGCCACGTTTGCGCTCGTGACAACTTGATCCTCCTCCCTCGGCTCTTGCTTCTCGATAACATCTACAAACACGTGCATGGGCACCCCACTCTGGCGAACCATCATTACCTGGTACGCATCATTGTACTGCGACTTGCAATCACCCATAAACGGGTTTGCCATCGCTGTGACAGGGAAAATAAGTAGTAAAAGAAGTTTTTTCATTTGCTCTCTCCACGTAAAGCCCAATAGGGGCAGAATAGGTGCCTTTGAACGATTCCGCTATGTAAGTTTAAAGCTGCTAGCGGCAGTTTGCACTATCCAATTGACACAACAATCTACTCGATAGGGGATTGTGTCTTGGTCATCATCCCATGAAGGTATGTCCCGGCTAGGATTCCTGGAGAAAGTGCAGCTCCCCTGTGTTGGTTGTGGCGGCAGGTGCTGATCTCCTGCTTTGCGGCAATGGGCGCGTGCCGTCGCCCAGTTTTACCCCCTACTCCTGCGTACTCGCGACCTTGGCTATAGTCAGTTACTCAATGAGTAGGTTTTCCCCAGCGGCAACCTGTAGAGGCTCGCTCGCATGATTAGCGCATCAGCCTGCGCACTTCACCACAAAAAGACAGACACTGCGCTTAATCTATTCGGCAAACTCCCACTAAGTCAAGGAGCCGTTTTACCAGCGGGAACTGGGTTTGCCTTATTCCTGTATCTGCCTTTTTGTGTCCACTGCACTTACCCGGCAGTGGTTAGGTATGGAATGGTCTGGACTCGATACCAGAAACCTACCGTAAACGGCACTCCGTAAACGGCACTCTATCTTGAGTTACCATTACCACACGACTGGCGACTATCAAGCAAGCGTCCGGGCCTGCAATCTCTCGATTTTTCATAATCGCCATGCGTGTAGTGACTGCTTACGGCAGTCAATCGCTGGGTTATCCGACTTGTTCTAGTCCAGCCTAGAATTCAACCATCATCGGTATAATGAACGAGAACACCAGGCCAATAACTACAGCATGACCAATGCCCTTGCGCTTTGGAAGCGTGATTGCTCCGTTATAACCAGATTCGCCTTGAGCGAAGATATTACCGATCAAGTTTGACTCATTTTCCGATGCAATCCTTTGGCGCATGTTTGGCTTCTGGGCCAGGTGCTTGTATTCGCGCATGATGTGAGTTTTAGATGGGTTCATTTCATTTTCTCCGTTTCGGTAGTTGATGTAGTGATTATACAGTTAGACATTTTAATGTCAATACTTTTAATTAAATATTCCCATTATTTTTAATCCTCGCCGCAATCACCGGAAAGCCCGAGAAGCCCCGGCCTTCATGGCGGGGAGGATGTCAACTGCTTTTCCAATTCCCGGGACAGCACAACCTCTACCGCGCCGCCCGTCCTAATTTCATCGGACACTACCGGATGAATCCTGATGCGCTTGTCGTCGATCACTAGGGCATCTGCTATCCCATCGCGGTAGCTCTTGAAGCTGGCGATCAGGTTGTCGTCGTCTCGGTGGCGCCGATCTGGCGGGTAGAAGGTGATGAACGCATGCACCACTCCTTCCCAATCAATCCTTGCTTTGGCTTCCTTGGCGGCGAAGTACCCGGCATGGCGCGCTGCCTTAGCGGCCTTGGACTTCTGTGCCCAGTGAACCCTGGCATTGGGTGATAGGCGCTTATCAGGCCATGGGCATATGATATTCATCCAGCCACCTTCAACACTTCCTGTTCAATGAGCGCCTGCATGGTGCGGATATACGCCTTGTCCCAATACTCTCGGCGCTGTTCACGCGTGAAAGTCTTGCCGTTGTCGATTTCGTGATGGCAGACATGGCACAGGGCGGCAACAAGGGCATCGCTCACCTTCAGTCCCATGCCCTTGCCCTCATTGCGATGGGCGGCGCATACGGTGCCATCGTCACGACCACATAACTGGCAAGGTAGCTTGCGGCAGGCTTCAAGGATTTTCTTGTTGCGGTAAATCACGCTGCCGCCCTCCCCACCAACTCCCGAATTTCACTTTCACGCTTCAACTCAGCATTGACCCGCGCATAGACCTCACGGCGCTTCTGCTGGGGAACGCTCCGATACAACTTGCGCTGCGCCTCTAGCACCTCTTGCGCCGCATCCACCTCAGCAATGGTCAATGGCTTGTCATATTCCAGTGACTTGCACAGTCGCTTCATGGCGCTGCCGTCATAGGCAATCCCCATATCTGCCGTCAACTCATCCCAGTAATACACCCAGCCAGACAGTGCAGAGCATATGTGAATGTCATGGCCGTTGATGCCCATGATCACGTATGCTTTTCCATCCCAACGAAGCTCACCGTTGCGGATTGAGAGAAACATCCGGTCTAGCGAGTCAAAGCAATCATTCTGCATGGTGAGGATGTTGTTGTACTGCGCCTTGCTACGGTTTGGCTTGTGCTTGGCTACTCTTGCCTGCATGCGCTTTTCTGCTCGGTTCATACTGCTTGCCTTTCTCTAGGATTTGAGTGAAAGTTAATCCTCTCGTTTCTATCTTTATTCAACACTTTCTCCTATCTGCCAAGGCGCTTCTCCATTACACATTTTGATAAACATTTCTTTTTGAGCAGCCAAAGCAGCATCACTAGCAGCAGCCCAAGCAGCATCACTAGCAGCAGCCCTGGCGGCGTCTAATTCCTCATCGGTAGCGTTGCCATCTGCATGCTTTTCAGCCACATCCAAAGCATGAATGCTTCTTTCATCTTTCATAAGATGCTGAACTTTCCTTATGGTATCTTAGCTGTTTTAATGTAACCTCGAATTTCATTTTGTTTTCTCCTATACAATGTTCGAACATAATACAGTGAAGCATTTTAATGTCAATACATTATCTTAAATATTCCCTGAACATTACCCCAAGCCCGGCACCATACGCCGTCACTTGCTCAAGGTAGATAGCAAAGCCCTTCCTACTTAGTTTTGTCGTGCTTCCGACCAAGGCGCGATCACCAGCGCCGAATGCGTGAGTTACCAGCATTGGAGGTTTACTTTATTGAGATCTCTGCTGCGCGAGGATTTGTTAATCATTATTCTCTACCCACAGGAAGGCTAACTTCTATTCCATAAGATTTATATCCAGCAATGTAATCACCTCCACGCCTTCTAATTCTTGCTTCCAGGGCCTTTAAACTAATTTTTAGTTTAGTCGCCAATTCAAAATTTGTTATTAGTTCTCCGTTATAAATTAGTTTAACTGTTTTTTTCTTATTTAACGCCTGCTCTCTTCTTGTTGCCCATCTGCAATTTGATGGCTCATAATTTCCAGACGTATCTAATCTGTCAATAGATCGTCCAATTGGACGCTCTCCCATATCGCTTAAAAAGTTTTCAAAATTATGCCATCGTTCGCATACGGTTATTCCCATTTCCCCGTATGTCTTATAGCTTTCATGGTGCCCCCAAACACATCTAGTCATCATAGATGCCCATGAATTGTAAGTTCTTGTTCTGTTTTTTCCAGCCATTCCATGCGTTGTTAACCGTTTAGCCGTTTGTTCTTTTGCATAACATCCACATGAAACTGCTGATTTTGTTAACAATGTCTGACCATAGACAATTACATTGTTTCCACAATCGCATTTGCACATAAATTTTGAATGTTTAGTATCATCTGGCACAAAATACAAGACACTTAATCTATTTATTTTTTGTCCAGAGAAGTCTCTTTTTACAGTTTTAGGCATACTTACCCCTCGTCAAAGTAAGGCAACATTATACCATTTTCCAAACAGTACGCTATGCAATATTCAATTAAGCTTGAAGCTCTACTTTTGTCCATTTTGGAAGTTGATTCTCTTATGTTTACAAATTCACCTTCTATTCCAGGTATAACTTCTGACCATGATTTTGTTGCTACTGAATGGCCTGAAACAAAAATAACTTTCCATTCATAATCCTCTCTAGCTTTTCCAGCAAATTTATGTCCACTTTTAGCTACATGGTTACAAATTGCATGGAACTTTGCATTCTGGTCTAGGGATCTCTTCTTAACCTGCTCACGGACTAATACTTCCAATGGCCGAAACGGATCAAGAGGGGCGTTCTTGATGATGAGGATAGCTGCCTCGCGGTTCATTTCATTACCAAGGAATGCTTGTCGAGTTTGGTATTTTTCTCTGGTAGTTTTCATGCTGCGAATCTCCCCTTCCTGGCGACCAGAATGACAACGTCCACTGACGTGCCGCTAAACTCGTTCTCAAACACCTTCGACCACTCATGTGACCAGCCAGGCAACAAGGTCTTGCCCTTTGCCGACGATGGCAGGATGGCGACGAGGCGCCCATCATCGCGCAGCATCGAGGCGGCATGCTCCAGGTGCAGTTTCCAGCGTCCCTCGCTGAATGGCGGGTTCATGATGATGCGGCCATATGCAAGGCCATCAATCTTGAGGAAGTCAGCCTGTTGCACCTTGTGGCCCTTGGCCTCCAGCACCTTGCAATGCAGCGCGCTGATCTCTATGCACAGTGTTCGATCCTTGGGCATCAGGTCAGCCAGGCCGCCCTGCCCCGCACTTGGCTCAAGGCATTCATCCTCGTCGCCGATCTGCGCCAGCTCGATAGCTTTGGCAGCCACGTTGGCAGGTGTCGGGTAATACTGGTGCGCCTTCTGGTCTGGCAAGCAGCCTGTGCAAACAATATCGGCGATCACCTCACGCGGATCATAGTCGAACTGATACCAACCCTTTTCCTGTTTGACGCCGCCAAGGAATTCCATGACGCGCTCAGCCTCGTCCTTGGCAGCGGTGCTGGCCTTATCCCAAGCCATTGTGAAGCGCTCAAAATCCAGCGAGTTTTTGTAGTATTCCTTGCGCTTGGGGTTTAGGAAGTCACCAGTCTCGACGAACTTGTACGCCTGCTTCATGCTCGCCAGCAGCTCTACCACCGCGAACGGTAGCGGGCGGCTCATCATCGCAAATTCCTTCGGCTTTTTCTTGGGCTTGGTGCGGAACTCTGGCGGTATAGCCATCGGGTGCAGGTGCGCCAGGATGCTGTTGAGCCGCCATGCCATATCTGGATGCACCTCAAGGTGGGCAGTGCCGCACTTGTAGGCGCGCAGGCGAAGCGAACCGCCGTCCAGGATAACCCACTCGCCACGGCGCTCCTTCCGCGCATGCGCGACCACGCGAGAGGTAGAATTCCAGCTAGGCGGCTCATCGCGCCCCATGAATTTTGCGATGACGCAGCGCAGATCATTGATATAGCCGACGCGATCATGCTGTGAGCCGCCCCAACTATTCACTAGATGCGCTATGATCATCCGCTTTCCGAATGCAGCAGGCGAGTTTGTGACATGCTCGCCAGACAGTGCGCGGAAAATACCATCGACACGTTCTGCGAGGAACTGAGTACGCTTGTTGAGCAAGTCAATGAGCGTTGCGCGGACAGTCTCTTCCTCGAAGTCTGGCAGCGGCGGCGTTTCCCATTCCTTGCTGTCTCGGTGCTTTTTCACACCAGCCGGGTTGCGTATCTGCTCGTTCCACTGGTTGCGACGGTCTTGCGGCATCGCATCGTACACGTCGGTCAAATCCAGCGCCTCGCTCCAGTATTTGGCGTTTAGCGCATGCACTGCACCTTCCTCTTGGAATAGTTGACCTACCGACATCGACATTGACATGCGCCCACGTTCCTCAGTGGCATTGCCGCTCAGAAAATAGTGCATGACGCCTTGGCAGGCTTGGCTCTTAGAGAACTCCACAACCTCGGCAATGCGCTGGCGGTCGAAGTTGTAGCGCGCCACCATGCCATCAATCATGTCGGTAGAGGCTGGCGAAAAAAATTCTGTATTTTGAAATAATGTCTCTACTACGTTATTCACGGCTTCCACCCTCCATCTAGCCTCGCTGGCTCTTCAATGCTGTTCTGTGGATTGCTGCGCTTGGCCTTGTATGGCCTGATCGAAACCATCCATGTGCCATTGCTGCAATCCAGTTGATCTATCTTCTGGTGCAGGTATTGGCGGTTGGTGGCGGTAAGGTGGAAGTCGGGATTCATCGCTTCACCTTCATAAAAGTGATCCAGTGCGTATCCATACGCTTTCCGGACTTGTGCCCGAATAGCGGTTTCTGGTCGGTCAGCGCGAGAATCTCACTAACCTTGATCTGGTTTTCATTCCACTTGAAGATCAAGATCCCCTCGTTCTGCAACACGCGGAAACACTCGGCGAAACCCTTACGTAAATCCTCCTGCCAATCTTGGCCAAGGATTCCGTACTTGAGGCCGAGCCAGCTTTTAATACCAGCTTTGCGCAGGTGCGGAGGATCAAATACGACCAGCTTGAATGTCTCATCAGCAAAAGGCATATCCCTAAAATCCATGTTAATGTCAGGATTGATGTTCAATGCCCGACCGTCGCATAGCGTGTGCTGTTCGCTGCGAATGTCGCCAAACAAAACACCCTGATGCTCACGGTCAAACCAGAACATGCGGGAGCCACTGCAAGGATCAAGAATTAACTGATTGGACATCTACGCCTTCCTCCATAGCCTCATAAGCTGTTTTGAGTTCTTTCCCTGCATCTGCCAATTTCTTCGTCACAAATGCCATATTTTGTGGAGCGGCAATCTGATCTGTAAGGTCGAATAGAGCCTCATGAATATCAGAAACGGCGTGAATTAATGCTTGCAATGCCTCTCTACTCATTGTCCCAATCTCCTAATTTCGCTGGCTCTTCAACCTGTTCGCATGAGCACGTATCACATTTGCCGCATCCTTCCCGTGTATCGCTTCGTACTGCTTGATTAACTCTCGGTTCAGATTCCCCTGCTGGCTGTAGCTGTGTACTATCCACTTCGCTAGACACTGAGGACATTGCATGTTGTATTGATATTGTTTGTCGCATGATTTGCATTTCATTGTTGAAGTGATCTTTCCCAATTCCCAAACGCGTCTGGTTTGAGGTCTTTGGTGATTTGGCATAGAAACCCCTAACCCACCGTATAGATGGGTTAGGGATATATTTCACGCTACTGGAATCGGCCCCGTTAGCTTTGGGTCGGTTCGCCTATTTGCTTGGGCTACTTCGACTACTCGGTGCTTTCCCGCATTGCAAATTATGCGGTCCTTGCAGAGTCACCGAGATTTTCAACCAGTTTGCCGCGTCGCACCGTCATCATTTAAGGACTGGATTCGCGTTGCCATCCAAGGCAGCACATCAATTGAAAACTATCACACTCTTCCCACCTGCATTCGTCTTTGTGGGCTTGCTAAGTAAAACGTAAGACCGTTGGTTACCCGTAAGACCGTTTTACTGGTGAAGGCATAAAAAAAGCCCCATCTGTGACGACGGGGCTTGTTGTATTGTTTAGATAAACAAGGTGGCTTGGTCATCACAAATAGCTCCAGGCAATTTTTTGTGACGTTAGATGCTTCCCATCTAATCCACCTGGAGTTCATCAAGGTTTACCAGACCTTAGATTCGTTATCATACATTAACCATTTTTATTTATCAAGAGTTTTTTTAATTCTTGTGACAACCTAAACCTGGATTGCTTTGTGTAGTCATCATTGAAGTCATTGCCCTCATTTGGGCTTATCCAGAATGGGAAACCGATTTCAGCCGCAACACGCTGCCCTGTACCGCTTTTATCATTATCAGCAATCACAAATCCAGATTTAAGAGTCTTTGCTATCTTGAGCATATTTCCAGCGGAAAAGCATACAATCACGCTAAATTTAAGCCCTGACCGCATTAGAGCGTCTTTTACACTCAATCCAGTCCCGTAACCCTCGCATAGTATTTTCACGTCGCCAGAGCCGATTATATGTGTTGCTAGGCTGGTTTCCTGCCCATACAAAAAACGTTTATCACCAGACTCGTCTATCATTTGACAGCCGACAAGTTTATCGCCTTTCCTCATTGGTATGACCAGCTTTCTTTCATACACCAGGCCTTTTAATTCCTCAAATCCTTTTTTAATTAAGTATGGATGATGGTCAAATGTGGAATTTTTCAAGATGTAGCCAGCTTTCCTAGCGGCACTCTCTTGCAGTTTTCTTTTGTCATCATCAGCAGCCTGCCTTAACTCGGTAGCGCGGCGCTTGGTGAAATTGGTCGCATGGTTGCTTTTGTAAACAGATGGAGTCTCCATAGTCGCCCAATCCTGGCATGCGCCTGATTCTCCATTAAAGATATATGCACCGTTAGATGACCTAGGATGCGAGCGCGTTGGAACTCTCTGCCACCTTCCATTTGCAATAAGGCTCTTAATGATTAGTCCATGAGATTCGCAGAATTCGATAAATGTCATTTTGATTTTGCCGCCTTAATTGCAAGATGCTTGATATAAGCCAATGTTTCAGGGCTTGGCTGCCTTGGAGATACTCCCTTTTTCTTGTGCGGGAATGCTGAGAATCTCTCTTTAAACTTCCATGCCGCCCATCCAGGCGAATAGCCCTTGCTTATAGCGTAATGCAGCAATTCTGAATAAAACGCCTCTTTAAACTCGGGAGTAAACCTTTCTTTTTTAGGAGAATCAGCAAGCTCTTTAATCTCTCCAGCCACCGCTTCAACGGCTGATTTTTTATCTCTAACGAACCCGCACAATGGGCATGTGTCTGTTCTGCCTTGCCATAAAGCAGAGCACTTAGGGCATTTTGCTGCCTCTTTTTCCTTCTTGGTCAATTCTTTCTTTGGCTTTTCTTTCCCATCATCCAGCTCATGTACTCCATTGCTGAAAACATCATCATAGTCATCTTTGAATCGCAGGTAATTTCCCGAGTTGTCTTGGATGACGCAGAACTCTTTTCCTGGATGCGGTCTTGCGCCTCGTCCGATCATCTGAATGTGTAGCGATAGAGACTTTCTGAGCGGCCTGGCTAAAATGACGTGCTCTATATCCGTGACATCAAACCCCCTGGTTAAAATGTCAGTTGATATTAGTCCATCAATATCAGTATCTGGCCTTGCGAAGTCGGCAAGTATTTGAGTTTTATAATCTTCATCATCTTCATACGATATAGATATGAAGTTTTTGCCAATCTCAGCAAACCTTCTGACAAGCTCCTTGCCATGTGCAACGCCAGAGCAAAATACAATAGTCTTTCTTGTTTCGCCCCATGTCCTAGTTGAGATATTGATGTAGTCAGCAACAACATCCCCAACAATGGTTAAGCTCTTGCTTTCAAGCTCGTCCTTTTTAAACTCACCGCCAACAATTTTAATTCCTGTTGTATCAATTTCATGGGCGATAAACACACGAAACGGGACTAGATAACCTTGGTCAACAAGCTCCCTCATGGTGATGACATTGACAACATTTGAAAATGTTTTCCCCAAGCCTTTTGTGAAGGGGGTTGCCGTCAGGCCAGTTGTTCTAACATTTGGCATTGATGCAATCATTTTTCTCAAGCTCTCACGATGGCATGCGTGAATTTCATCAATGATTAAAATATCAAACCTAGGCCAAGATTCCATTCTTTCAAGAGTCTGCACGGATGCAACCTGCACCTTTTCATGCGGCCTAAATCTATAATGCTTTGCCATCAAAACGCCGTGGTCAATACCATAGTTATCAAGATGCCTGGAAAATTGGTCAACCAATACTCTACGGTCAACCACAAATAAGGCCCGGCTTCCCTTTTCTTTGCATAGCCTGATCAATTCAGTCGCAATAATTGACTTCCCAGCCCCGGTCGCCGCGCATAAGATTTGATGTTTATGACCGCTCTGTATTCCAGAGCGCAATGATTCGATAGATAGGCGCTGATATGGCCTAAGATGGTCTGACATAAGTTCTCCAATTACATACACCGCAAAAATGTGCGGCTCATTTACTACTTACTGCTTTTCAAGTTTTTTGATTTTTGACTCTAACAATCTAATTTGCTTCATCCGCTGGTTTGATTCGTTCAAATATAAATCCCTGGACTTTGTTACCGCATCAAGATTGGATTTCAGAGCTTTATTCTCGGCCTTCAATTCATTGATGAGCAATTCAAACTCAGCATTGTCTCCACCAGATCCGGTCGCAATCTTTACTCTCATTTCTTGGATGATTTCATTAAGCTCGCTAATGGTGTTTTTTAAATGGTCTATTTCTGAATATTCGGGATCCCCATCACTTTCTTCCGCATCCGATTTAACAGACTTTGCGGCAGCGTATAATGACATCTCTCCAGACTTTACCTTTTCGAACGCATCAGGATTTTCCCTTGCCACTTTCTTGGCTGTGACTATTGACCTCTGAGATACGCCAGCTTCGTCTGCCATCTCTTTAGCTGATTTTTCAGTATCAAATTCACTTTTAGTAAAACTGCGCACTGTTGCGCAGTTATTTGGACGGCCTTCTGACTTCCACTTATACACGCTTATAGTCGCAGCAGCGATCTGCCCAGCGGACAAGTGCCGCCTGAGTTTGTTCTGTGCAATTACAAAAGCCTGTGGATCGTTCCCGGTGTATTCAATAGTTTTTATTGCTGTGCCAGTATCTTTGCAAGCGCAATACCGGTGCCACCCGTCGATAATCATTCCTTCGAATAAAACTATAGGATTAAGCAATCCTTGAGATTCTACACTTTGGACAAGCATTTCATATTCATCATCCTGCATGGCAGGGAACGCTGCTGAAAGCGGATGGCGATCATAGTTAATTTGTTGCATTCTTCAATACCAATAAAAAAAGCTCGCCATCAAGATAGTACCAGTATCTCAATGGCGAGCCGTTGGCTCAAACTTGACCAACAATTCAATTCTCCTGGTACGAGAGATTGTTGGTCAAGCTCAATAACTAAATTATATCACACAATATTATTGTGTCAACAGTTAAATCCCAGTACTTCCAAATCCACCAGCGCCACGTTCTGATTCAGACAATGATTCAACCTCAACCAGCCGCCCCTGGCGTTTGGTATTTTGGAATGACAGCATT
>JRYL01000910.1_pt1 | contig 41984 bp, 36 predicted proteins | sample 235391 | NCBI WGS metagenome assembly JRYL01 (sample SAMN03074223, study PRJNA261481) | activated sludge metagenome | biome: Wastewater Treatment Plant; feature: Wastewater; material: Activated sludge; isolation source: activated biomass of a wastewater treatment plant treating wastewater from... ...
ACACTAATCAGGGATGTTCAACCCTACATCCAACCCTTCTTCAAAGCCCCAACCCCACATCAGCACCAAAAAATATCAACCAAAAACACACTTCATCCATATTTTATTCACGAATTGCAGCAGTTTTCATTCTTTAATTATTGCCGATTCTATATCTTTGTTTCAATCAAATTCTAATTATTATGCCGGGATTCGAATTATTTGACCGGGAAGAACAAAAACATATACAGGAGGTGATGGATACTGGCATCATCATGCGTTATAACTTTGACGGACTGAGAAACAACCAATGGAAAGCAAAAGAGCTGGAAACCGAAATTTCAAAAAGTCTTCAAATCAAATATGTCCATCTGACCAGCAGCGGAACCACCGCACTGATTACCGCAATGAAGGCGCTCGGCATCGGTGCCGGCGATGAGGTTATTATGCCGGTTTTTACTTTTGTAGCCAGTTTTGAAGCCATACTTTTTACAGGTGCAATTCCGGTTTTTGCGGATATTGACGATACGCTTACACTCAATCCGGAAGCGGTTGAAAAAGCTATTACACCCAGAACAAAAGCGATCATGCCTGTCCATATGTGCGGCGCAATGGCTGATCTGGATGCACTGATGAAAATTGCAAAAAAACACAAACTGTTTCTGATTGAAGATGCCTGTCAGGCAACCGGTGCTACTTATAAAGGTAAGTCGCTCGGAACAATCGGAGACATCGGCTGTCTGTCTTTTGATTTTGTAAAAACGGTGACCTGCGGCGAAGGCGGTGCGGTTTTGACTAATGATGAAAAGGTTTATCAGCTCAGTGAACAGTTTTCGGATCACGGTCATGATCATGTTGGAAATGACAGAGGTGCTGAAGATCATCCGGTTGTCGGATTGAATTTCAGAATTTCCGAACTGCATGCAGCAATCGGTTTGGCACAATGGGGAAAACTCGACCGTTTTTTGGCACAGCAGCGAAAAATTAAAAACCGAATCAAAAACAATCTGAAAAAAAATCCCGAAATCGGTTTCAGAAGAATCCCCGATGAAGTCGGCGACAATGCTTCTTTTCTCTCACTGATTTTGGACGATGAAATTTCAGCAAAAAATCTTGCAAACGAACTGAAATCAAAAGGAATCCCGTGTGCCTACTGGTTTGACAACAAATGGCATTATGTGAGAAAATGGGATCATTTCAAAAAATTAAAAGACTCAAAAGAATTGTACCGCGAACAAAGGGAACTGCTGCCCGATTATGAAAATCAGGATTTCTCGGCTTCCGATGCCATTATGAAAAGAACAGTTTCGATTCCGATCTCACTAAAATGGGACGAACAAAAAGCGGATCAGATTTCGGCCGCAATCATTGAAATCACAAAAAATCAAACAGTTGAAAAATGAAGAAAATCATACTGTTCAGACACGGAAAAAGCAGCTGGGATTCGGGTGTAAGCGATTTTGAGAGAGATTTGGCACAAAACGGCGTCAGACGTACCCACAAATCAGCAAAAGAACTGAGCCGAATACTCGATTTTAAAATTGATGTCTGGTATTCAAGTCCGGCAAGGAGAGCCGAGCGTACCGCTTCGATTGCTGCATCTTATTTTCCCGAAAATCCAAAAATCAATCTCGATCAGAAGCTTTACACCTTTTCTTATTTTGATTTATTGAAATTTGTAAAAGGATTGGACAACACCTATCAGTCTGCCATATTTTTTGGCCACAACGAAGCTTATACCGAGTTTGCAAACCGAATGGGCGATGTATTTTTAAACAATTTGCCAACTTCGGGTGTGGTCATCATTGAGTTTGATACAGACCAATGGGAAAAAATTGAAAAAGGAAAAACATTAAAAGTCATCAAACCAAAAGAACTGTGAGTCAGATATATGTAAACAGAGAGATCAGCTGGCTGAGATTCAACGCCAGAGTGCTGCAGGAAGTGAAAGACCCGAGCGTTCCGGTGCTCGAAAGACTTCGTTTTTTGGGAATTTATTCAAACAATCTGGATGAATTTTATTCGGTTCGTTATTCATCGGTGCTCCGTTCGATTCAGCTGAAAAGCCGGGTTTACCGAAACATCATCGAAGGTCAGACCGATGAGGAACTGATTGAACAGATCAACAATGATGTTGCAATTCAAAGAGACGAGTACGATGCGCTTTATGATCAGATTTTGCTCGAATTGGAGGAAAACAATATCTATTTTATTGACGACAACAATATTCACGAACAGTTACATATCGATTTTATAGCTGATTTTTTCAATTCGCAGCTCAGCCATTCGATCGGAGTATATATACTCGACAAAAAACTGGATGCGCCCGCCATTCGTGACGGTGCGTTTTATATGGCGGTTAAATTTATCGAAAAGGATGTTCCGAAATATTCGCTGATCGATGTACCCACTCAGATTTTTTCAAGATTTGTGGTGCTGCCTCAAATCGGCGACAAACAGTATGTGATGTATCTCGAAGACATCATCAGATACCATCTGGCAGAAATCTTCAAGGTGTTCAAATNNTATTCGATCAAAATCACAAGAGATTCAGAGCTTGAACTGAGCAACAGTTTGGAAGACAGTTTGCTCGAAAAAGTGGCGAAAAGTCTGGAAGGAAGAAGAAAAGGCGAACCGGTCAGAATCGTTTATGATCGTGAAATTGCTGATGATACACTGAAATTTCTTTTAAAAAAACTGCATATTGACGATTATGACTCGATCAATTCGGGCGGAAAATATCACAACAAAAGAGATCTGATGTCTTTTCCAAATCTGGGCAGACCCGATTTGGAATATGAAAAAATTCAGCCGATCATTCCGCATCGTTTTTCAAAATACAGAACTTATTTTGAAGCGATTTCGGCGGAAGACCATCTGCTGTTTTATCCTTTTCACGATTATTCAGTTTTTCTGAAATTTTTGAGAGAAGCTGCCATCGATCCGAAAGTCAAAAAAATCAAAATCACTGTCTATCGGGTCAATACCGAATCTCAGGTGATGAGCGCGCTGATCAATGCGGCAAGAAACGGAAAAGAAGTCACTGCAGTGCTCGAACTAAGGGCGCGTTTTGACGAAGCAAACAATGTGAAATGGTCAAAACGGCTGAGAGATGCGGGTGTCAGTGTGATTTACGGTGTGCCCGGTCTGAAGGTTCATGCAAAAATCGGTTATATCGAAAGAGATGCTGAAGAAGGAATGGCGACAGCTTATGGTTTTGTGAGTTCGGGCAATCTGAATTCAAGCACTGCAAAGGTTTATACCGATCATACGCTGCTGACTTCTCAGGCCGAAATCGTTCAGGAAATCAATCAGGTTTTTAAATTTTTTAATGCAAATTATCTGACTCAATCCTATGACAAACTGCTGGTTTCGCCCATGCAGAACCGAAAGAAAATCATAAAATTCATCAAAAAAGAAATTAAAAATCACAGAAAAGGATTGCCGTCGGGTATCAACATGAAAATCAACAGTCTGAGCGACAGACAGATCATCGATATGCTCTACAGGGCTTCGGCGGAAGGCGTCAAAATCAGACTGGTCGTAAGAGGAATTCACAGTCTGATTCCGGGTGTTCCGGGACTTTCTGAAAATATTGAATCGATCAGCATCGTCGATAAATTTCTTGAACATTCAAGGATTTACTGGTTCAAAAACGGAGGCGACGACCGACTGTTTATTTCTTCTGCCGATATGATGGAAAGAAATCTGGATGCAAGGGTCGAAGTTGCCTGTCCGATTTATAATCCGGACATCAAAAAAGTGCTGATTGAATCATTCGAACTCAGTTTTAACGACAATGTGAAAGCTCGCATCCACGATGCCACCAGCAGTCTCGCCTATCGGACCAACGATCTGCCGGCTTTGCGTTCACAATTTGCCACCTATAATTATCTTTTTGAACAAAATCAGAAAGCGATCGAGGAAGATGAAATCAAAACCGAACAAAATCTGAAACATGAATATTAGGAAACTGGCAGCGATCGACATCGGTTCAAACGCAATCCGTTTACTGATCAATTATGTGTATGAATTTTCAAAATCAGAACCGGTTTTTAACAAAACCGCTTTGGTGCGTATGCCGGTCAGACTGGGAAAAGATGTGTTTACCGAAAAAAAGATTTCCGACAAAAGCGCCGGTCGGATGATTGATGCGATGAAGGCTTTCAGGCTGATGATGGATATATACGGCGTTGAGGNNGGGAACAATTATCTGTATGTGGATGTGGGCGGCGGTAGCACCGAACTGACGCTGATCAAAAACAACCAAGTCAGTATTTCAAAATCTTTTGAGATCGGAACCGTCCGGCTGATGGAAGGCCGTGTGGACAAATCGGTCTATCCGGAAATGAAAAAATGGATTGAAGAAAACATCAGAAAATATCAGGTGGATCTGATCGGATCGGGCGGAAACATCAACCATGTCTATAAATATTCGGGTGTGAAACTCGGCAAACCGCTGCCGGGCAGTTATGTCAGAAAACATTTCAAGATCATCCGCGAAATGAGTTTTGAAGAAAGACTCAGAGAATTCAATATGAAACCCGACCGTGCGGATGTGATCGAATATGCGCTTGAAATCTATGTCAAAGTGATGAAATGGACACGCGCACAAAAAATTCATGTACCCAAAATCGGAATCTCTGACGGTATGATCCGTTCGCTTTATGAAGAAATGAAAGAGAAGGGTNNTAAATGCGTTCAAAATTTCGTTTTTATGAATATTCAGAAAATTAACTTGATTTTTATGTGAATATCGTGAGCATTGTTACAGCTTCAATTGATAGTGTGTGCTTCTTCCGCCTGAATCCGCCTTCACCAAAATTCCTTTTTGAACCAAATCAGTAATATCCCGCAAGGCTGTATCCTGTGAGGTTTTGGTTATTTTCGCCCATTTTGAAGTGGTCAGCTTTCCCTCAAAATTTTCCATTAGTTTGTTGAGCATTCTTTGCTGACGGTCATTATTGATCAGAGCTGCATTTTTTGCCCAAAACCGATGCTTCCTGACTACTTTATCAATGACGTTATCAGAAGAAAGGATTGCTTTTTTCAGACATTCAAGAAACCAAACGATCCATTCGGTTATATCCAAATCACCTTTTTGGGTTTGTTCCAATATTTTATAATACGATTTTCTTTCATTCCTGATTTGAGTTGACATACTGTAAAAACGCTGGTTTACTCCGTCAGATTTGGAAAGTTGCATATCGGTTATGGTGCGGGCAATACGACCGTTTCCGTCGTCAAACGGGTGAATGGTCACAAACCACAAGTGTGCGATTGAAGCTTTCAATATCGAATCGAGGTTTGATTCTGAATTGAACCAATTAATAAACCGCTTCATTTCCTTTTCCAACAGTTCTGCCTTGGGTCCCTGATAATGCACAATTTCTCTTCCCATCCCGCCTGAAACGACCTGTATGTCGCCTGAACGCCATTTGGCGACTACAATTTTATGCATTCCGCTTCTACCTGTAGGAAACAGTGCAGCATGCCAGTCAAATAATCTATTGTTATTCAAAATCTTATCATTGTTCTGAGTAGCGTCCAGCATCATTTCCACCACTCCGTCAATATTTCTGTCTGAATGTTTCAGGCCGGAATCCTTCAAACCCAACCTTGTTGCAATTGACGAACGAACCTGTTCAGGATTTAAAATTTCACCTTCGATCTCAGATGATTGAACCACATCCTGAATCAATGTTTCCAAATTGGCTTCGTCCTTCAAATCAAATCCAAGCATTTCAATTTTACCCATCAGTTTACCCTGCAGATTTCTGACTTCGCTCAACAGCGAAATAAAATCCTGCTCATTCCATTTAAAATCAGGCCAGTCTTTGAGTTGATGAATATAGATTGCCATCTTGATTTTGTTTGATGCGGTAAATATACAAATTATTCTCCGCATAATTTGCGGTGATTAGACCGGTTATTCTCCGCAAATTCTTTTTTCTGACTTTTAAGTTTGTTTGGAAAAGAATCAAAAACAAAACAATTTGATATGATTCATTAAAAATTCTATTCAAAAATCAATTTCAGTATTAAAATACTTTAAATTTGAAATTCAAAACGAGATTCAAATGAAAACACTGAAAATCATATTGTGCGTTTTTCTGGCGTTGTTCGGCGCACTCACTGTATTTATGGGCTCGTCTGTCATCTTTGATCTGTTTGGAATCAGAGCGATAGAAGGAAATTATGTCGATTTTGTGGTCAAAGCAAATTTGTTTTGCGGACTGATCTATCTGTTTGCATCTTACGATATTTGGCATAACCGAAAGGCCGGTGTTTATGCGCTGTTGGCGGCTTTCCTCATACTTGTCATCACTTTTGTGTTTTTCTTTAATCACATCAATCAGGGCGGTCTGTACGAACAAAAAACGGTCAAAGCAATGAGTTTCAGAACCATCATCACATTGGTTGCTGCAGTGCTTTCATTCTATATTTTGAAAAAACAAAAAGCAGAGATTGTTAATAAATAAACAGCTGTCGTTTATAACTCAATTGTATCATTTTCCTGAAAATGGAACAGAAAACTCCCGAAAACCGTTGAAAAACCCAATTTTTAAGAAATTTTTAAGATTTTAAATGCTGAAAATCTGAAAGTTAAAATTTATTTTTGGGCAGGTTAAAAAAAAGAGGGATGAAAAATTGGTTGGGTATTCTTGTGCTGGCTGTGACAATTTCAGTAAACGCACAAAGTCTTTCAGTAGAAAATAATTTTTTTGTAAACGGCTTTAACTATCATTACGAGCCTGATATCCTTCCCGCCAAAGCGGCAAAAACAATCAAAAAAGAAAAATTCCTGTTTGTCAAAGAAAATATCAAATACGCAGATCATGTATTTGAAGCATCGTCTTTTAAAATTCCGATGATTGCTGATTATTTTCAGATGGACGAACTGATCAGAGAAGGAAAATTGGTTGAAGTACCCGAAGAAGGCGAAGGATATACCATTCAAAAACTGACTCATTCGCGTCCGGTGCTGCTGAATGAAGCTTATGATGTGCTGAAAGAAATTTCGGATGCATTTTACAGCCAGACTTCAAAAAAATTAAGCATTTCATCTCTGACACGCACCGAACAGTCTCAAAGCAGACTGAGAAGAGTCAACAGCAATGCGGCAAAAGGCGAAAGCGCACATGCTTACGGTGCTGCTTTTGATATCTCTTATTCTCAGTATGACGGTGTGAGGGGAAGAAATTACAAATACGAAAAAATGGTTCAGCAGATTTTGGACGATCTGGTAAAAGACGGAAAAATCTATTACATCAAGGAAGTGAGACAGCCTTGTTTTCATGTGACCGTCAGAAATCCGAATCTGAACTATCCGGCAGATTATCCGGTTGAAGATATACTCGAACTGCTGATGAGCAGTGATATGCACGTCCATTGATCGATTCGTACAAAAAAATTAAAACCGCCTTTTGGGGCGGTTTTTTTATGGGTTTGATTCTGTAATTTATTTCAGACCGATCTCATCCACAAACAGCCAGGCGGCATGACCGGCACCCGGGTTGCCGTCCGGAATGATACCTGCATTGTAAATTTCAACTTTCAGATATCGGGCCGACTGTGCCGGAACAAAATTAATCTCCACCCGACCGTTCATTTCTTCAATCTTCTGTTTGCCGATTTCACCGATTTCTTTAAAATTGACACCGTCATCAGAAATCAGGATTTTTGCACCGCCCGCCAGATGAATCCAGCTGCCTTTGTTGTTGAGCGAGTTGAAATAAAGTTTTGAGAATTCTGTTCTTTCACCCAAATCGATGGTTGCAATCACATCAGTTCCGCTGAAACCGAGCCAGGTTTTGCCCAACACTTTCGGGTCGCCCTCAATCCCGTCCACCAGAGTCAGTTCGCCGCCAAAAGAATAATTCGACGCCGGCTGATTGACCAGCTCAATCGCTTTTCCGGTCGATTTGCTCACATTCAGTCTTTGATGAGTAATCGCGCTTTTCAATTCTCCGTTTTCAAAATATGCAGCCCGTATCGTCATCGGCCGGTCAACACGGATCGGTGACTGATAGGTTTCAGAATTGATGGTCGGTTCGCTGCCGTCCGTGGTATAACGAATGTTGTGCACATCTTTGGACATATAGAGCTCATACGCAATCCCGTTTCCGCTGCGAATAACTTTTCCGCTCGGATTAAAAATGCTTTTTGAATAATTCACACCCATTTCATCCAGATATTTGAAATGATCGACCGCCTTTTTTTCAAAAGCCAAATAGTTTTTTGGATCATTCGTTCCCCAACCGACTTCTGCAAGCGCCATCAGACGCGGAAACAGCATATATTCAACCTGTTTGAAGTCGAGTATGTATTCTGCCCAAAGATTTGCCTGAACGCCCAAAATGTATTTTCCTTCCTCGGCATTCAGTTCTTCCGGAATCGGATGATAAGAATAAATTTTATCCAAAGGTGTATATCCGCCAAAAGCAAGCGGTTCATTCTGGGGATCTCCCTGATAATGGTCAAAATAACAATATGCACCCGGCGTCATCACCGCATAATGTCCGGTTTTTGCAGCTTCGATTCCTCCCTCCTCGCCTGTCCAGCTCATCACGGCAGCATTGGGCGCCAGACCGCCTTCCAGAATTTCATTCCAGCCGATGATTTTTCTGCCTTTGCTGTTGACATATTTTTCGATTCTTTTGATAAAATAACTCTGCAAACCTTCTTCATCACCCAGATTTTCGGTTTTGATCAATTCCTGACAATGCGCACATTCCTTCCATCTGACTTTCGGACATTCGTCTCCGCCGATATGTATGTATTCTGACGGAAAAAGTGCAATGACTTCATCCAAAACATTTTCAAGAAATTCAAAAGTTTCTTCTTTCGGACAAAACACATCGTCAAACACACCCCATTTTGTGGCAGCTTCAAAAGGTCCGGGCGTACAGGCCAATTCGGGATAAGCAGAAAGTGCTGCCAGCGCATGACCAGGCATTTCGATTTCGGGAACGATGGTGATATGCAGTTTTTTTGCGTATTCAATCACTTCTTTAATCTCTTCCTGCGTATAAAATCCGCCATAAGGCACACCGTCAAAACGATTGTCGCCATAAGGACCGATCATCGATTCTTTTCTTTTTGAACCGATTTCGGTCAGTTTCGGATATTTTTTAATCTCGATCCGCCAACCCTGATCATCGGTCAGATGCCAGTGAAAAGTATTGATTTTGTACATCGCCAGATAATCCAGATATCTTTTGACTTCTTCCTTATTGAAAAAATGACGCACCACATCCAGATGCATTCCGCGCCATTTGAATTGGGGTTCATCCACAATAAGCATTGCAGGAATCTTTCTGTCATGCTGATGCTCTTCAAACAATTGCGCAAGCGTTTGAAGCGCACGGAAATAGCCGGTATTTGTTGAGAACCTTATATAAATTCCTTTTTCTTCGACAGAAATTGAATACCATTCATCCGGATGAACTTTCTCAATATAAATCTTACGGATTTCAGCTAAATTATTTTTTGAAATTTCAATATCAAATTTTCCTTTCAGTCTGTTGATCAGATAATTGCTTTCATGCTGCGGAAGTGATTTTGAAATCAATAAAGTTTCGGGAATCACAAATTCGCCCTGTTTCAGTTCAAGCTTTTTGGGTTGCGGAATCAGTTGGTTTTGAGCATTTAATGCCGTCAGAAAAACGGTAGACAGTAGCAGTAAAAATAAATTCCTCATTTGGTGTGGTTTGAGGTGATAAATATAATGAATCAAACCAAAAGGAAATTTCAACTATTAAAAGAAATCCCAATCTTTGACACTAATGGAAAATTACAAAATAATTATTGTTGAACTCCTTCAGAGTTCTATTTCTAAGAGATGCTTTTTTCCATGGGTTTCACCCAAGGTTACCAATAGTTAAATCCCTTCAGGATTTTTCAGCATAATATAACGGAATCAAGAACCGCAAAGCGGTTCAACCATTGGTAGCCCTCGACAAAGTCGGGGGATAAAATAAACGCCAAATCTAGATAACCCCAAAGGGATTGAACCATTAAAATGCTGATTTTCGAAATTGGTTTATGAGATTTGTTTTTCTAATTAGAGAAAAAGAATTGCGGGTTCAACATTAATTATACAAAAGCCCACCCTTCAATTCAAAATCTCTTTTGATTTTTTCCCAGTTGTCGGGATCGATCGGACGGGTTGCATTTTCAATGATCACTGTTTTGTAACCGAGATCTAAAGCGTCATTTGCAGTATAATTCACACAGAAATCAGCCGCCAGACCGCAGATATGGACTTCATCCACATTTCTGTCTTTGAGATAACCGTTCAGTCCGGTGTTTTTTCGTCTGCCGTTGTCAAAGAAACCGCTGTAACTGTCCACTTCGGGATTCATTCCTTTTCTGAAAATTGCTTCGATCTTTCTGATTTCCAAATCATCATGAAACTCAGAACCGTGTCTTCCCTGTACACAGTGAACCGGCCAAAGCACCTGACTGAGACCGTTCAGATCGATGATTTCAAATTCATTTTTTCCGGGATGTTCGGCTGCAAAACTTTTGTGATGCGAAGGATGCCAGTCCTGGGTCGCAACGATCAGTTCATAATCTTTCTGGAGTCCGTTGATCAGTGGAATCACCTCATTTCCGCCCGGAACTTCAAGGCTTCCGCCTTCAAGAAAATCGTATTGGATGTCAACGATGATTAATGCTTTCATAAGGTTCAAAGTTAGTGATTTTTGAAGAAAAGCGGATCACAAAACCGGGATTAAATCAGCTCAAACCAACAAAAAATGCCCGTTTCAATAGGTCGAAACGGGCATCTTTTATTTTAAATTAAATTCTCAGGGTTTCAGAAAATTATAATGTTCATCATAATAAAGCATCTGTTCAACAAAGTCAGCAGGATACTCAATTTTGATGTCTGTAATGTTTCCGTCCTTGTCGGTTACAGGCACCAGAACCGGGTTGATAAAACCGCTGTATGGGGCAATATTCAATGGTTTGTATCTTTCAAGCACTTCCCGGTGCAACTGCTGATCCACCTTCACACCGTAATTTTCCACCAGATTTTTTCCGGCTTCATAATCACCTTCAGATTTGATTCTCTGAATTTCTCTCAGCAAATCTCCAAAAAGCGTCCTGAGCGCATCATAATCATTGATTTTGAAATAGGTTTTTCCGTCTTTTNNGATTCTTCGATATTGTTTCCGGGTTCTATTCTTCTCAACTGCAGCATCATACCGTTTCTGATATAATTGTCATAAGCAGCACGACCGACATCCAGGGTTTCCATCAGACCGAGATCGATCAGTTTCTGATCCATCAGATAATACAAACCGACCAGATCGGCTCTTGCTTCTTCCAAGGTACTCGCATAGCTTTTCAAAGTCACATTTGGAGTTGCAATACCCGGATTGAGCTGTCCGCTCGCATGTCCGATCACCTCGTGTAGCGCGGTATGCAGATTGTCAGCCAGTTCTGAATATTTTTTATCTCTTTCTTTTTCCTTATCGTCATAACCGAATTCATCGATGGTCGCACCGCCTGAAGCCGCCTGATAAGCATCGATGATATTTCCGAGACTCACCGATTTTGAGCCGTGTTCTGCTCTGATCCAATCCGCATTCGGCAGATTGATTCCGATCGGAGTTGCCGGAGAAGCATCACCCGATTCGCCGACCACATCAACAACTTTGTAGCTGACACCGGTTACATTTTTCTTTTTGTGTTCCGCCATAATCGGTGAATTGTCCTCAAACCACTGTGCATTGTCAGACACCACTTTCATCCGTTCGGATGCTGCAAAATCGTTCATTTGAACCACAGATTCAAAATTGGCTCTGTAACCTTTTGCATCACCATACACTTCAATAAATCCGTTGATGTAATCGATATCGCCTTCGGTTGCTTCTGTCCATGCGATGCTGTAATCATCCCAATCTTTGAGATCGCCCGATTTGTAATATTTGATCAGCAGTTCCAAAGCTTTTTTCTGAGGTTCGTTTTCAGCCACACCAACTGCTTTTTCAAGCCAGAAAACCACCTGTTCAAGCGCCGGACCATACATTCCGCCAACTTTCCACGGAACTTCTTTGATCTGTCCGTTTTCGTCAAGAATCATCTGTGAATTCAAACCGTAAGAAATCGGCTGTTTGTCTGTCGGATCGATGATTTTATTGTAATAATCATCCACCATTGCATCGGTCAGACCGTCGCCGTAAAAATTGTTTGCACTGCCGGGAATCAGTCCCTTTGAAGGATCGAGATTGACTCTTTTCGGATCGACTGCCGGATTGAAAATTGCTTCCATCGATGCTTCGCTCAGTTTTGAACCTGTTTCGTCCATCAGTTTTTGGAAATATTCTTTTGAAAACTGAGGCGTGAATTTATCCATCGAATAATGGTGATGAATTCCGTTTGCAAACCACATTTGTTTGGCATAAACCATAAATTTATCCCAGTCACCTCCTTTTTCGCCTTTGTAATTTCTGACGATATTGTCGATCGCCTGACGGATTTCGAGATTGTGTTTGTAATTCTGATCATACACAATGTCTCTTCCGGCCAAACCTGCCTGAGTCAGATAATAAACCAGTTTTTTCTGATCAAGTGTCAGTTTGTCAAAATCATCCACTTTGTATCTCAACACCTGGATATCCGCAAAACGGTCTGCTTTGACTTCAAAATTATTTTCGGTCTTTGTTTCCGAATCGGTGCTGCCATCCTTATTTTGGCTGCACGAAACCAGAGATCCTGCAATGATTGCGCTCATGATTATTTTTTTCATATTGTTTATTTTGAACCCCCGAATTTATGAAAATATAAGATTTTGAACCAATCCGATCCGGAATTTAACCAAAATCAAATCTTTATGTTTTTTTGAATGGAATTAAATTTAATACACATTAGAATTATTAAATGGAAATTTTCCTCGATTCTTCCCCAACCCTAAAGGTAGGAATCGAGGAAAATTAATGAAACTTTTGGGGTGTATGATAAGATTTAATTATCATAAATCAATTTGCAATCGTATTTTCATATCTAAATTTGCATAAAATTTTTAGAAAATGACCAAACTCAAGATATTGACTTCGACAAACCGAAGTGGTGCAAAAGGCAGATCTATTGCTGACTGGATCACTGAAATTGCAAAACAAAACAGTGACTTTGATGTGGAACTGCTCGATCTGGCTGAAATCAATCTTCCGTTTATGGATGAACCGCATCATCCGGTTTTAAAAAATTATCAGTTTGAACACACCAAAAAATGGAGTGCAAAAATCGATGAAGCAGATGCATTTATCATCGTTTTGGCAGAATACAATTACGGTTATCCGGCGCCGATCAAAAATGCAATCGATTATCTGCATCAGGAATGGAAATACAAACCGGTCGGTTTTGTGAGTTATGGTGGAATTTCTGCCGGTCTTCGTGCGGTTCAGATGCTGAAACAGGTGTTGACCACTTTGAGCATGATGCCGTTGACACAACAGGTGAATCTTCCTTTCTTTTCAAAAGAAATCGACGAAAACGGAGTTTTTCATCCCAATGATTCTGCCACCAGATCTGCAGGTGTAATGCTTGACGAACTGAAAAAATGGAGCGAATCGATGAAAACACTCAGAATCGCTGAGAGCCAGCCAGCCTGATTCGGCCCTATTTCATTTTTTACTAAATTGCGGTCTGTTGGAATGATCATATTATGGATGATTTAAATATAGACAAGGCGGTCAATCTGATTCTTGAAAAAATCAATCATTGGGCATCCGATCTGATTTCGATGCTGCCCAATCTGCTGATTGCATCTCTGATTTTAGTGCTTGGTTTTTATTTTTCAAAAAAGATCAGAAAATTCGCTGAGAAAAAACTGCCCAAACTGTTACCAACCAAGACACTGGCAAATCTTTCGGTCAGTCTGATTTATATTTTCTGTCTGGGAACCGTAATTTTTGTCGCGCTGAAAATACTGAATCTCGACAGTACCATCACCACTGCGCTCGCCGGAGCCGGAATCGTCGGTTTGGGTTTGGCATTTGCTTTTCAGGATATCGCCGCTAATTTTATTTCGGGAATTTTTATTGCATTCAGCCGTCCTTTTTATGTGGACGAACTGATTCGGGTAAAGGATTTTGAAGGTTTTGTGGTTGAAATGAGGTTGAGAGAAACCATCATCCGCACCCATCAGGGACATTTGATTTCTTTGCCCAACAAAGAAGTTTTTCAAAATGCAATCACCAATTACACCCGTTACGGAAAAAGAAGAGCGGATGTGATCGGGGGTGTTTCTTATGGCGAGGATTTGAGAAAAGTCAGAGAAGTTGCACTGAAAGCGCTTGAAAGCGTTCCAAATGTGATTGCAGAGGACACTACTTTTTTGTTTGAGGAATTTGACGGAAGTTCAATCAATTTTAAAATCAGAATTTGGGTCAATTCAAGTAAATTCGGTGATTATCTGCAGTTTATCAATGACACCATCATCGTTTTGAAGGAAGCTTTTGACGAAAACAATATCTCGATGCCGTTCCCGATTACCACGCTCGATTTTGGAATCAAAGGCGGTGAAAAACTGTCTGATGTTCTAAATTCCGGAAATCAGAAGTCTGAAGATTCAAATTAATTATTTCAATCACAAAGGATCCACATCGATATTGATTCTAACCGATCGATAAGCGGTTACTGTATGCAATCTTTCGATATTTTTCTCGATCAATGATTTGATTTTTTTTGAAGAAGTATTTTCGGGAATCTTGATCATCAGCTGTCTGATATACAGATTCCTGATTCTGCTGACAGCCGGTTCTTCGGGACCGAGCAGATGTCTTTCGTCCAAAAACGGTTTCATCAGTTCGGCAAACTGTTTGGCGACTTTCTCGTTTCTTTCGCGGTTTGCATGTTTGAAAGTAATTTGAATCAGTCTCAAATAGGGCGGATACAAAAACGCTTTGCGTTCATACAAAATATCTTTTGCGGTTTTTTCATAATCATAACGGCTGACATTCTGCAAAATCTCATGATCGGGATTAAAAGTCTGAATCAGTACCAAACCCTGTTCTTCCCTTCTGCCCGACCGACCTGCCACCTGTGTGAGCAGTTGAAATGCTTTTTCGTGGGCCCTGAAATCCGGAAAATTCAAAATCGAATCGGCACGGATCACACCGACCAGACCGATATTTTTAAAATCCAAACCTTTTGAAATCATCTGGGTACCGATCAAAATATCGATTTCCTGCTGTTCAAAAGCGTCAATCGTCTTTTCGTAAGCATGTTTTTTTCTCATCGCATCCACGTCCATACGCGCAATGCTGAGTTTTGGAAACAGCGACTGCAGCTGAACTTCAATCTGCTGAGTTCCAATTCCTTTTGTATTCAAATCAAGACTCTGACAGTTCGGACATTTTGTAAGCATCGCCTGAGTGTGACCGCAATAATGACATCTCAGCGTATTTGTGAATTTGTGAAAAGTCAGCGGTACGTCACAATTCGGGCAAAAGGGTGTAAAACCGCAATTCATACATTCGACGATGGGTGCAAATCCGCGACGGTTCTGAAAAATCAGCACCTGTTTGCCGTGATTGCAGCAATCCTGAATCGCATCTCTCAAACTGTGTGTAATATCACCGCTGATCTGTTTGGTGCGCAAAGCCGCTCTCAGATCGACGAGTTCGATTTTTGGAAGTTTTACATTTGAATATCTTTGGGTCAAGGTTACATAACCGAATTTACCTGTTTGTGCATTGTGATAACTTTCCAAGGATGGTGTCGCCGAACCGAGAATGACATCTGCTTCCGACTGTGAAGCAAGCACGATGGCGGTATCCCGCGCATTGAAATAGGGTTTGATGTCATTTTGTTTGTACGAAGAATCGTGTTCTTCATCGACGATGATCAGACCGAGATCACGAAACGGAAGAAAGAGTGCAGATCGTGCACCGATGATAATTTTGTAATCACCGTTCAGTGTTTTTTGCCACAATTCTGCTCTTTCATTCTGATTAAATTTTGAATGATAAATTCCGGTGATTTCTCCAAAATATTTTCGAATCCGCCGAATCATCTGTGATGCAATCGAAATTTCGGGCAAAAGAAAAAGAACGGTTTTGCCCTGAGCCAAAGTCTTTTCAATCAGCTTGATATACACCTGGGTTTTTCCGCTCGAAGTTACACCGTGAAGCAGAACCGTCTTTTTTTGTTCAAAATAATTGCTGATCGATTCAAGCGCCTGATTTTGTTCGATCGTCAGCTTTTCAGAATCTTCAGTTTCGATTTCCTCTTCTTCAATTATTGAAGTTTTTAATTCATAAATCTCAATCAATCCCTTCTCTTCCATCGATCTGAGCACAGCATGTGTGCCCGATCTTTCTTTCAGAAATTTTGAAACCTTGACCGGTTTTTCGGACTGCTGTTCCTCAACGATCAATTGCAGCAAAAGTTCGCGCTGACGGTTTGCATTTTTGAGTCTGTCCATTGATTCGTTAAAGAATTTCTGATCCTTTTTTAAATTCGGAATCACCCTGACATAGAGCTCTATTTTGGGTGTATATTTTTCTTTGAGGACTTCATCCAATTGAACAATTCCCTTTTCCCAAAGCGATTTGATCACCGAAATTGCGGATTTTCTTTCAATGATTTTTGCGGTTTCGCTCACCGAAATCAATCCTTTCTGATGAATCGCCTGAATCACCATCTTTTCAGAATCGGTCAATTCTTCGTCCACAGCTTCGTCCATACCCGTAAATCTGACCATGGTTTCGCTTTCCCATTTGAGCGCAGTCGGAAAACCGGAACGGTAAACATCGCCCAAAGTGCACATATAATAATCTGCAATCCATTCCCAGAGTCTGATCTGATCTTCAGTCACCAAAGCTTCCAGATCAAGAATCGAATCTATCTTTTTGGTTTTGAAAAGTTCGGGTTTGTTCTGATGAAAGGAATGAATGATGCCGGTATAAAGTTTATTGGTTCCAAAAGGCACGGTTACCCTGCTGCCGACAGTAAGCTGTTTCAGTTCGTCTTTGGACACCTCATAAGTAAAGGTGCCCGGCAGTGCGAGCGGAAGAATAATTTCGGCAAAATAATGTTCGGCCATAACGGAAAACAGCGACTTTTGGTTTGATTTTATAATTCAGCCAATTTAATAAAAACCAAAGAAATTCACATCAGTTTGCGTGTCCGAAGACGACTGATGAATCATAAAATTAAAAGTTGAAAGTAAGCACATGACAAAATGTTTTCATTGAATTTCGGGAAATTGATTTACCCCAAAACCCTAAAGGGAGTCCAATTTTCCTCAATTTCTCCCTTTAGGGCGGGGTAAAAATTGAGGAAAATTCACATTAGTTTGAAGGCCCGAAGACGACTGATGAATCATAAAATTAAAAGTTGAAAGTAAGAGCATGACAAAATGTTTTCATTGAATTTCGGAAAATTGATTTACCCCATCCCGATAGCTATCGGGACTAAAGGGAGTCCAATTTTCCTCAATTTCTCCCTTAAGGGCGGGGTAAAAATTGAGGAAAATTCACATCAGTTTGATTGTCCGAAGACGGCTGATGAATCATAAAATTAATAGTTGAAAGTAAATTTATTTCTGTTTTCTTCTTTTGATTTCTTTCTGAATCAGCGAAAGTTCACGACCGGTCTGACCTGCAACCGAAGTATTTTCCTGCGCGCGTCTGACCAGATAAGGCATTACTTTTTTGATCGGGCCGTAAGGCAGATATTTCGCCACTTTGTATCCTTTGCTGCCCAGAATAAAACTAATGTTATCGCTCATACCGTACAACTGGCCAAACCAGACACGGTAATCACCTTTTTCAATATTGTTTTTTTCCATCAGTTTGGTAAGCAGTTCGCAGCTGTATTCGTTGTGGCTTCCTGCAAAAAGTGAAATCCTGCCGATTCTTTCGATCATAAATTCCATCGCTGCATTAAAATCTCTGTCGGTGGCCTGTTTGTTGGGCTGTATCGGATCTTTGTAACCCATTTCTTTTGCGCGTTCACGTTCTTTTTCCATGTAGGCACCGCGAACGATTTTGAAACCGATCAGATAATTTTCTCTTTCTGCCTGCTCATAAATCTTTTTCAGATATTCAAGTCTGTCGTGACGATACATCTGAAGCGTACTCCAAACAATGCATCTTTCTTTGTTGAATTTCTGCATCATTTCGTCCATCAGATCGTCGGCTGCATCCTGCATCCAGCTGTCTTCGGCATCTGCCATGATCGGCACACCGTTGTCAAAAGCATTCTGACAAACTTCGAGATATCGCTTTTTGATATTTTCCCAACTTTCTTTTTCATGATCTGCCATCGGCATATTGTGACCGACTTTTTCATAAATATCGATTCGTCCGAAACCGGTCGGTTTGAAAACCACACACGGAATTTCATTCGGATTCTGTTTTGAAATCTGAATCAGTTTCAGAATTTCGTCCTTTACATGGTCAAATTCTTCATCGGTTGTCTGGCCTTCTACCGAATAATCCATAATCGAGCTGACACCCGATTTGTAAAGATTTTTTGCGACCACCAGACAGTCATCCGTGGTTTCTCCGCCCACAAACTGTTTGTAGATCGTATTTCTGACCGCAGGTTTCACAAACGGAATTTCGGTTGCAAAAGGAATTTTAAAAAAGAAAGTTCCAAAATTGGTCAGTGCGGGGTTGCCCAGCAATTTGAAAAGGAAATGAGCCTTCTTCAAATCTTTGTTTGATTTCAGTTCAAAGGCAGTCTTGGTGTCGTCAAAATAGGCCATGTTTATAAACGATTTGAGATTACAAATTTATGGATTGAAAACAGATAACTGTTAATATTTCTATGATTAAAAAAACTGATTTTTTAGGGTTTAAAAGCCGAGTTCATCATCCGAATCGTCGTCATCCGCATCTTTGTAATCATCATAATCACTGTCGGTTCCGAATGAATCCTGAGGATTGACGGTCGGCAGATTGATTGAATTCCCCAAATCTTCATTTCCGGCATCTTTGTTGATCGAGCTTTCAATAACAAAATTTCCGTCCATAAAATCGTCTTCCAAATCCATGAATTTCGCCTGCTCGCTGATAAATCTCAAACGAATATTGTCAAGCGATCCGTTTCTGTGTTTTGCAATGATGAATTCAGCCTGACCGATGCATGAAGTCGCGTTTTCATCATCCCACACTTCAAGTTTGTAATATTCGGGTCTGTAAATAAATGAAACGATATCGGCGTCCTGCTCAATCGCACCCGATTCACGAAGGTCTGAAAGCAGCGGTCTTTTGTTGCCGCCTCTGGTCTCGACCGAACGAGAAAGCTGTGAAAGTGCAATCACCGGAATGTTCAGCTCTTTTGCAATTGATTTCAGGTTCCTTGAAATGGTTGCAATTTCCTGTTCACGGTTTCCGGTTGCTTTGGATCCGCCCAGGGTCATCAGCTGAAGATAGTCGATCACAATCAGTTTGATTCCGTGCTGAGAAACCAGTCGTCTTGCCTTTGCTCTCAGGTCAAAGATGGAAAGCGCAGGTGTATCATCGATAAAAAGAGGTGCTTTTTCAAGTGTTTTCACCTTTTCAAGCAGCTGTTTCCATTCATGATTTTCAAGGGTTGCTTTTCTCAGTTTTTGAGAAGAAATTCCGGTTTCGCTTGAGATCATACGGGTAATCAGCTGTACACTTGACATTTCGAGTGAAAAAATCGCAGTCGGTATTTCCTTATCAACCGTCATATTTCTCGCCATTGACAGCACAAATGCAGTTTTACCCATACCAGGTCTTGCCGCGATGATCACCAGGTCTGAATCCTGCCAGCCCGAAGTGATGTTGTCGATTTTCTCAAATCCTGAAGGCACGCCGCTCGGACCGTCTTTTTCAGAAATTGCCTTGATTTTTTCAAGCGCCTGATGCACCAGTGAATTTGAATCTGCATAACTTCGTTTGATTCCTCTTTCTGCAATTTCAAATAATTTTCCTTCCGAGAAATCGAGCAGTTCAAGTACATCTGTGGTTTCATCGTATGATTTGTCGATGATATTTGAAGAAATCTCAATCAGCTGTCTCAATACATATTTTTCAATCAGTACCCTTGAGTGATATTCGATATGTGCTGATGATGACACTTTTTGGGTCAGCTGAATCAGATAATATTCGCCTCCGCAGAGTTCAAGTCTGCCTTCGTTTCTCAGTTCGTTTGAAACGGTCAGCAGGTCGATCGGCTGGGTGGCGTTGAACAGTTTCTGGATGGCAGCAAAGATGGTTTGATGCGCGAGTTTATAAAAAACTTCCGGGAAAAGAACATCGATAATTTCATCGATTCCTTTTTTGTCAATCATCATGGCACCAAGCACCGCTTCCTCCAAATCAATGGCCTGCGGTGGCAGTTTCCCCCGTTCTAAACTAATGATTTCCTGATCTTTACGTTTTATCGATGTGATTCTTCCTATTTCCTCCATAAGCTGGGCTAAGATAAGAAATTGTTGACCAAAGAAGACTAATTTTTTCTGAATAAAGTTGTCAACAGCTTTCAATTTCTGTTAAAGTTTTATTGTGAATAATTTAAAGGCACGGAATTTGAAAACCTGATTTTTATCATGATGAATTTGAATTGCAATTCAATTTTTAAAACTGCTAAAATGTAAATGTACCGCTTGATTAATTGTTTAATTTAAAATCGCGTTACAATGAAAAAAAACAGACAATCGTGGGAAGATTTTCTATTTGAAAATCGAAACAAGGCATACGGTGCCTATGAACTGAGAACAAATGCAGGCAAAACACTGCTGAAATCTCTGCTGGTGATCGTTTTCTCACTCGGAATTGCAATTACTGCATTTTCTTCATCATCAAAAGACGAACCGGTGATTTATGACGGAAATCGACCTCCAACTTTTAACCTGACAAAGATTGATGAAGGTAAAAAAGAAATTCCGCCAAAAAAAGTTGAATTGCCTCCGCCTCCAAAAGTTAGGGTGAAAGAAAAATCGGGAGCAGATGTGGTGCCAACTCCCAAAGCCGATCCGCCGGTTGAACATCCGCTGGCACAGCAGACCGATCTTGGCATCACAAAAGGTGATGAAAACAGCGGTGATGCCGGAAATCTTGGGGCCCTCAATCCTATCAGTGATCCGAACAATACAGGCGACAACGGAAATGTTGCCAGTCAGCCCGATCCGGTTCCGGTGCCCGACACACCCAAAACGATGAGTTCAACACAGGTGACCAAAATGGCTGTTTTTCCCGGTTGCGAAAAATCAAAAACCAATCAGGATTTAACCAACTGTATGGCGACAAAACTTTCTCAGGAACTCGGTATTGAGCTGAGAGATTTTGAAGACATTGCAAACAAAAACGGAATTGACAAAGCAAATGCAAAACTGAGTTTTGTGGTGGACAGAAACGGAAAAATTATTCAGGTTCAGGCGATGAACGGCGGAAACAAAGAACTCAGCGCCGAAGCTCAAAAAGCATTGAATAAGATTTCGAAAAAACTGGTGCAGAAAGGCAAATACATCAAACCGGCAGAAACCGACGACGGAACAGCAGTCAATCTGATATTCAATATACCGATCAGATTTGATTTGAAATAAACAGGCGTTCTTATTTATTGAGACAGGGGAAATCAGTTGATTTAAAAATTGATTTCTCCTGTTTTATTTTTCTAAAGATTTGTAATTGATCAGTCCTTTCAGAGCTGGAAAAATCACCATCAGAAAACCAATAATCATGGTGGTGCCCGAAACTGCAAATACGATAAAATAAGGTTTGAGCGAATAAATCATTCCGAGATAAGGCCCTCTGTCTTCGCTGAGCTGCCAGTATCCTTTTACAAATCCGGCAATGACCAGACTCAGAAAAAATATCGGAAGACTGATTTGGATGATCCAATAACCGATATTGATCGATTTCATATTTTGTTCAACCGCTTTCTGTTTTGAAATCCGGTCAAACACAAAAGACATCAGCAGCATACTGTTGATTCCGATGGTTGCGCCCATTGTATGTCCGACCACCACATGGGTGCCGTGCATATAGATATTCAGCGCCGGAACCGACATACAGATGGCAAGACCCAAAGTGATAAAAACCCAGATGTCTGCGGACATAATGAATCTGTAACTCAAAATGTGATAATTTTTTTGAATCGAACTGATCGAATCGCGCCACAGCCAAATGATTCTTGCAAACAAAATCAGTTCGGTCATACTGACTGCATAAGCNNTGAACAGTCCCAGAAAATAAAGCCAAAATGCAATGTTTGAATAACTGTATTTTTTATTGCCTGCGATTTTGTCCATCAGATAAATAGAAGAACCGTAAACCAGCATATTCCATGCACCGACAAGCGATCCGTATGATTTCCACTGAATCGTCATATCATGAACAATTTCATTTCTGAACCATGCAAACAGCCAAAGATTTGATTCGGTGTAGGTAAACAGAAAGAAAACCACACCGGTGAGCCACATCCAGACATATACAGGCTGTTTTTTAAAAGATTCGATTGAACCGAAGATATTGATCAGAAACAGTACCCAGCCGATCCAGATCGGAATTGCAAAACCGGGATGAAATTCCCAGTATTCCCTACCGCCAAAGATTCCGAAAAAATAGCTGATCAGTATCGATACGGTTGCAATCACAAAAAGAAAAAGCTGAATTTTAAGCAGTTTCGGATATCTGATTCCTTTGCCGGTATGTTCCTGCAAAAATGTAAAAACCGCGCCCATTGCGGCGGTCAGTATCCAAAAGACCATTGAAGAAACATGCAGCGGTCTGATTTTTTCAAATGAAATATAATGCTTTGATACACCCGGAAAAACATATTCCAAAGCGCCGGCAAGACCGAAAATCAGACCAAAACTCAACAGACAGAGTGCAAGAATGTAAAAATAATTGATTGTCTTACTGTGAAATTGTTCCATCCAAATTTTGTTTAAAAGTTCTGGGATCTCCTTTTCCTGATTCGTCAACCGATTTTAAGAAAGCTTTCAATGCTTCGATTTCGTGTTCCGACAGATGAAAATTGGGCATCACATTGGTGCCGCCGATCAAAAATGCTTCTATGTGTTCGGGACTTCGCTGAGAACTGATGTTGGTCAGATCGGGTCCCAAATGACCGCCCAAACCGTACAACTGATGACAGGAAATGCAGTTTTTCTGCTGCCACAAAATTTTGCCCTGCTCCTCAAGACTCCCCGACTCAGCTTTCTCAATGCCGTCCATTGGCTGACTTATATAAAGATCAAATGAATATGCGATAAAACTGACCGCCAGAATAATCAAAACCCCCAACTTAAATTTGTCTGACTCCATAATAAAGGACAAATATATCTTTTTCGTATAGATTTATAAAAAACCGCACAAATATATTTAATTTTTTTGATTAAAATATTTTCCAGCTGAGTCCCCAAACCACATTAAAATTCATCGGGCCCCTGTCCCTTCCGTAGCCCGGTATCACCAGCGGATCGATGTTCTGCTGCTTTTTTGCACCGAGATAAATCTGAGGCCGAACCGATACATCCGCATACAGACTGCTGATTAGTCGGACCCTTGCACCGCCGACCATTTCAAACCAGTAAGCACTCACATTTTCCTTTGGCAGACTGCCATATTCATCCACCTGATTGCTCGATTCCCTGACCGGATACTGTTCAATCTCCTGACTGTAAGCAGCATATCCGAATCTTGCGCCGGCATAAAAACCGTTTGACGCATCCTGATGATCCTGTGATGCAAACCAGTTGAAACCAAATTTGAAATAAATTCCGTCCACATTCACTTTCCAGTCCAAATCGTCGAAATTATTTTTTTCATAACCGATTTCGGCGGCAAAATTCCATTTTTTATAAATCCGGTATGACGCAAATGCCATTCCGCCCTGACGGTCTGAAAATGTCGAAAGTGCCGGGCTGAAAAGATCGACACCGATAAAAAGATTGCCCACATTTCTGTGTCCTTTGACCATATTTTTGAGCGAATCGGTGTCAGTCACAACAGTTTTTGACTCGATGCTGATCGAATCCTGCTGGGCTGACAATTGGATCCCGCTAAGATTAATTGCCAAAAATAATATACAGATTTGTAATCGTTTCATCTTTGAGTTCGTTTGATTCGGCAGCCAAAAGCGAATTGATGTGCAGATTAGTTGTCTCATAATTCAAACCTTCATACACCACCCTGAATCCGCAGGCCTTTGACACATATTCTGATTTTGACTGATAATTTACGGTGAGTATATCGCTGTCCGAATTGCTTCTTCTTTTGATTTTAAAATAAACCCGTTCGGTATCCAATCCAAGCAGCGGCAGTTTGATGCTGTCGGTATAATATTTCTCAAACAGTGTATCCGCATCCTCGAAACCGATATCGGCAGAACGGTAAATCGTCAGACTGTCTTTTTGATTTTGGGTATTGAGCTGGTTTCTGAAAACCACCGTCAGATTGGGCGTTCCCTCGCCTATGCAGATATCGTCTTCTTCGCAGCCCGAAAGCAAAAACGGAACGATCATCAGTATCGAAACCACAAAACCAAACTTAAATTTCTGAATTCTCATCGGGTCAAAAATACAATTATCTGAATGAATTTTGTGTGTTAATTTTTTTTGATGTTTTAATTTCTCTCATTCCAATAATAAGAATCGGGATAAGGTCTTTTTCCAAAAACCGCAGTTCCGACTCTGACAATGGTCGATCCTTCTTCGATTGCAACTTCCAGATCACCGCTCATTCCCATCGACAGCTCTTTCATTTCAACATTCGGGATATTTTCTTCAATGATTTGATTTTGAATTTCTTTGAGCAGTTTAAAACATCTTCTGACTTTTTCGGTTTCAGCACTGAACAGACCTATGGTCATCAATCCTTTGATCCGAATCCTGTCCAGTTTTGCAACTTCTTTGACCAGATCCAACGCATTTTCCGGGCTGATCCCAAATTTGCTTTCTTCAAAAGAAGTATTGATTTGAACCAGCACATCCATCGTTTTGTCTTCATACACAAGTCGGTTTTGAAGTTTTTGAGCAAGTTTGAGCCGATCAACAGATTCGATACAATTCACATCATATCTGAGAATTTCCTTCACCTTGTTGGTTTGCAGATGACCGATGAAATGACTGGTATGCGGACTGTCTTTCAGATCTTCATATTTCTCTTTGAGTTCCTGAATCTTGTTTTCTGCAATCAGTGTATATCCGGCTTCAAATGCTTTTCTAATTCTTTCGGGATTAACTGTTTTTGTTGCGAGCAGCAGTCTGACTTCATCTCTTTTCCGATTTGATCTATCGCAGGCAGACTGAATTCTTTGTTCTATTATTTGAAGATTTTGGACGATTGCTTCCATTTGACAATACTGAAAATTTAGTTTACAAATTTAAGGATAATCGGCTGCGGGGCGGGTCTTTATTCGGTTTAATTCAATGACGGTATGGAATCCAAATTTCAGACTTTGAAATTTACTGATTTTAATCAGTTTTAATCCGTCATCAAAATCAGTTTTCCAACCTTATAAAAGTCAGTTTGCCGATGACATCAAAATCATTATCGATACTAATTCGAATCATTAGAAAATCGTTGGTATTGAGGCAACTTTGTTATGAAATTAAAAACAATAAAATTATGAGACAGTTATTTTCAGGCAAAGGATTATTTGTATTTGCATTGTTCTTTGCTGCGCAATACGGTATCGCACAAAAGACTTATCAGTTACAGTCTAAACCGGAACTCGCAATTTCGGGAACTTCAACTTTGCATGACTGGTCAATGCCGTCATCAACTGCAACAGGCAGTATGACAGCTGTGGAAAACGGAGGAAAATTGAGCTCAATCAGCGCAATGACCATCACCATGCCGGCAGAAAGTATAACAAGCGGAAAGAAAGGAATGGACAAAAAAGCGTATGAGGCATTGAAAACCGACAAACACAAAAATGTGGTTTTCACCCTGAAGAGCGCTTCAAAATCAGGAAACAACTGGACGCTTTCGGGTACTTTCAATATTGCCGGAGTATCCAAAACAGTAAGCATTACGGCTCAGGAATCAAGTTCGGGAGGTGTTTTTGGCCTCAAAGGATCTTATGATTTCAAACTGTCGGATTACAAAATCACTCCGCCGGTGGCGCTGATGGGAACCGTAAAAACCGGAGATCCGGTAAAAATGACATTCAATGTAAAATTTAAATAAAACTATAAAAACAAAAAAAAATCGAATATGAAAAAATTACTCACACTTGCGGTTGCCATGCTGATCGGATCGACGGCAATCGCCCAGGAATTGGACTTCAAACTTGACAACTGGTATCCTCAGACCAAACAGGCGAAGGATTTGTTTGAGCCCAAAAAAGACACAGTAACTGAATTTGAAAAAGTTAAGGTACACATCGGAGGAGCATTTGCGCTTCAGTTTCAGGCAATTCAGCACGAAAACAAAGCAAACGAGGTTTTGAATGCTGACGGAGTGAACCTGAACCAGCTTTATGACATCGGAAACAACTTCAACCTGGCTACTGCCAACCTGGATCTGAATGTTGAATTGTATGACGGAGTTAATTTGCACCTGAGAACCTTCCTGTCTTCAAGACACCACAATGAGGCTTATGTAAAAGGCGGCTATTTGCAAATCGACAAATTGGATTTCATCAAAAAAGATTTCCTGAAAGGAATTATGGATTATTCAACCATCAAATTTGGTCACAATGAGATCAACTATGGCGACGCTCACTTCAGACGAAGCGACAACGCGAATACAATGACCAATCCGTTTGTAGGAAACCTGCTGATGGATGCTTATGCAACACTGGTTTTTGCTGAGGTTTATTATCAGAGAGACGGATGGCTGGGAATGGCCGGTGTGACCAACGGACGTCTGAACCAGACTGCAAACGGAGGTACAAGTCCTTCACTGTATGCTAAAGTCGGTTATGACAAACAGCTGACCGAAGATTTGAGGGTACGTCTGACCGGTTCAATCTACAATACAGCAGAATCAAAAAGAACAGATTTCTATGACGGTGACAGAGCGGGTTCAAGATATTATTTTGTAATGGAAAACACTTTGGCATCTTCTTCTTCAAACTTCCGTTCAGGTCAGATCAACCCCGGTTTGAGTCACAAACTGACTGCGATTATGATCAACCCGTTCCTGAAATATCAGGGTCTTGAATTCTTCGGAGTTTATGAAAATGCAAAAGGAAGAGCAGTGAGCGAAACCGACAGAAGAACCTTTAACCAGTATTCTGCAGAATTGCTGTACAGATTTGGAAAAACCGAGAACTATTATTTCGGCGGAAGATACAATCAGGTAAAGGGTGAAATGCCCGACGGCGATAAAATTGATGTCAGCAGATTCAATATCGGAGGCGGCTGGTTTATGACCAACAACATCATGGTAAAACTCGAGTATGTCAACCAGAAATACAAAGGTTACAATCCGAACAGTATATACCACGGAGGAAAATTTAGCGGTTTCGTTGCCGAGGCCGTGATTGCGTTCTAAGATTTTAAAGTTGTGGAGATGCGTGTCTTTGGTATCATGATTCTAGCATTGGCTCTTTCAGCCGGTTTCAAACCAAATGCTGAAGAATTCATTTTACTGAGTACCAAAACATTCAGTGTGAAAGGGTCAACATCTATCGGAAAGTATGATTGTGACTACAGTATGACGACCAAAGACACGCTCTTTTTGAACCGAAAAAAAGGTTTGACTTATAAGGTTCCCGTAAAGGAATTCGGCTGCGGAAATTTTCTGCTCAACCGCGATTTCAGAAAAACCCTCAGAGAGAAAGAATATCCCTGGGTGACTATCCAGGTTTTTGATGTGAGAAAATCGGGAACGAATTACAAATATGATCTTCAGCTTGATCTGGCCGGAAAACGAAAGACATTTCAAAATCTGAATCTGATGTCGGTCAAAGAAGGTCTGAAAGGTGAAATCGAACTGAAATTCAGCGATTTCAATCTTGATCCGCCATCAAAATTGGGTGGCGCAATCAAAGTTAAAGAAGAAATCAATCTTTCGATCCTGTTGAAGAAGCTTTGACAGTCGAAATTTTTTATTTTTATAATAAATAACAAACCATGTCAAAATCAATACTGAGGAAAAATAAGAAACTCAAAATCTTATTGAGCCCGTTGCTGGTGATCCTGGCGGTGATACTGCTGCCGTCTGCCGGCATGGCGCTGATTTTCCTTCCGTTGATTTTTGCATTGGCTGTCAGTCTTGTCAACAGCAATCATCTGAAAGTAAGATCAAAACCATTGGGTATAATGATTGCAATCGGTCAGAGCTACGGCGTGTTTTTGGGTATGGCGATCGTTCTTTATATTTTGGATGAATTTATGCCCGAAATGTATATGTCGGCGAATCGTTTTGATTACAAAGGAATCGCGCTGGTCACCATTGGCGGCTATCTCGCAGGTTTGCTGCTTTTCTATTTTTATTCATTTCTGTTCAGGGTTGAAAATCTCAGAATCAGTTTTCTGTACATCACGGTCTGCTATATTTTTGTGGTGGCAGTGATGCATATTTTTTCAAAAAATGAATTTCTGCAGTTTGGTGTTGAGAAATTTACTTCTTTTCTGATTTCATGGCTGATCTTTATGAGTTTTGCCTACAGTCTTTCGATGAATGACGAAGGCATGTTCAAATTCCTGAAAAAGGACTGGGATTCAAAAAACTGAGTCAGATTTTTTCCAGCAAAACCACATTTTCAACATGTGCAGTCTGCGGGAACATATCCACCGGCTGAACTTTTGTGATTTTGTAATTTTCCTTCATCAGTGCCAGATCTCTCGCCTGGGTGGCAGAATTGCAGCTGACATAAACAATCCTTTCGGGCGAAATTCGAAGGATGGTTTCCACTACATTTTTGTGCATTCCGTCTCTGGGCGGATCGGTGATGATCAGATCGGGATGACCGTTTTTTGAAATGAATTCATCATCAAAAATCTCTTTCATATCACCGCAATAAAAACTGCAGTTTTCAATTCCGTTTTGGGCAGCATTTCTTTTTGCAGATTCAATCGCTTCGGGCACTGCCTCCACTCCGATCACTTTTTTTGAATTTTTCGCAACAAACTGTGCAATCGTTCCCGTTCCGGTGTACAGATCATAAACCAGTTCATCGCCTGTCAGACCTGCGAAATCTCTTGCCACTTTGTAGAGTTCATAAGCCTGCTCGGGATTGGTCTGATAAAAACTTTTGGGTCCGATTCTGAATTTCAAATCTTCCATTTCTTCGGTCAGATAATCGGTTCCCGAATAAATTTCGATATCGAGATCATAAACCGAATCATTTCCTTTTGGATTGATGGCATAGAGCAGCGAAACGATTTCGGGAAATTTATTTTTCAGATTTTCAAGAAATGCTTCTCTTTTTGGTTTGTCTTCTTTGAAGAATTGAACCAGCACCATAAACTCGCCTTTTTGATTGTTTCTGATCATCATCGTCCTCAGAAATCCCTGCTGATTTTTCAGATCAAAAAATTCAAGCTGATTTTCAATTGCAAATCTTTTGGCTTCCAACCGGATCAGATTGGAAGGTTCGGGCTGCAAATGACATTTTTTGATATCCAATACTTTGCTCCACTGGCCCGGAATGTGAAAACCGAGCGCATTTCTTTCAAAAACCTGATCAGATTCAATTTCTTCCTGAGTCAGCCAGCGTGAATCCGAAAACGAATATTCGAGCTTGTTTCTGTAGAAATAGGTTTTTTCGGAACCGATGATCGGCATAATTTCCAGGTCATCAAAACCGCCGATTCGTTTCAGATTGTTTTCGACCTCGTTTTGTTTCCATTTCAGCTGGGCCTGATAACTGAGATCCTGCCAGCTGCAGCCGCCGCAGACACCAAAATGCTCACAGACCGGCTGAACCCTGTCGGCAGAAGGTTTGACGATCTTTGTGACCTTTGCTTCCAGATAGCTCGACTTCTTTTTGTAAACCGACACATTCACCGTATCGCCGGGCACAGCGCCTTTGATCAGTACCGTTTTTCCGTCTTCGGTTTTTCCGATCGAAACTCCTTTTGCGCCTGCACGAAGCGCCTCTATTCCTTCGATATGTAATTCTTTTTTCTTTTTTCGGGCCATGCTGCAAAGATAGCTTTTATGGGTTTTAATTTTTTTATTTTATAATCTCCAAAAATCAGTAGTTTCGTATGGTGAAAAATAAAAACTCATTTGCAGGCCTGAAGTATGTTCCGACGATTCTTGGAATTTCGGGTTATCTCCTGCTGTTTTTACTGGCATTCTTTCTGTTTCTGGGCAGAAAATCAGAATCTTTGAGAATCGGCTTGCTGCTTGATTTTGATCCCGAATATTACACACATACCACCAATTTTTCAATTTCTCTGATCATCTGTCTGGTTTTTGGTTTTTCTGAAATCCTGTTTACCGGAAAAATAAAAAGCAGTTATTGGATGGGTCTTTTTCTGATTGGGGTCAATTTTATTTACGAATTATATATTCCGCTGATCAACACGCCGGATATCATCGATGCCTACTACGGATTGGTCGGCACACTAATTCCTTTTCCTTACTTTTATTTTCTCAAAAAATTCTGAATTACTGAAAATCCGCTTTACAAAGGAAACTGATTCCTATTTGTATTCGGGTTTGAGTTTGTCGTAAAATTTCTTGTAAAATTTATCCACCTTTGGTTTGATGACCACCGTACAGTACGGGTTTTCGTCGCCAACAGTCTGATAATAATTCTGAAGATATTTCTCTGCCACCCAAAATTTATCGAGCGGAACCAGTTGAGTGGTGAAATTCCCTTCATACATATCGGATGCTTCAAACTCTTTGATCGAACGGGCTGCAATCAGTTTTTGTTCTTCATTTTCATATAAAATAATCGAACGGTACTGCTCGCCAATGTCATTTCCCTGACGGTTCAATTGGGTCGGATCGTGAACGGTCCAAAAGACTTCTAGCAGTTCGTCATAAGAAATCAGTTTTGGATCATAAACCACCTGAATCACTTCCGCATGCCCGGTTGTTCCGGTGCAGACTTCTTTGTAAGTCGGATTTTGGGTATGTCCGCCTGCAAAACCCGAAGTCACGCTTTCGACACCAAGCAGCTGTTCAAAAACCGCTTCCACACACCAGAAACAGCCGCCTCCAAAAGTGGCTCTTTCAAAATTATCATTGCTCATTTCAGTATTTTTTTCATTTTTAAAATGAGTTTCCTGACCCTTGCAATTCTGCAAAAGCAGCACCAGCGCAAAAAGTAAGGAAAGTCTCATTTGATGGGATTTGGGGAACAAAATTAGTTTAAATTTTGTAAATTTGATTCTTCAATTCAAGAATTGAATCCAGATGAATTTATTTCCGAGTTTTGAATCTCCTTTCAACCCGATGATTTCGTTTGAAGCGGTCATCAAAGATTGGGAATCCAGGCTTGCCGAAAACCCGGGTGACTGTCAGTCAAAGGATCTGTTGGAAAGGGTCAAAACCATTCCCGAGCTGTCAGAAGGTTTTACCGGTACCGAAGTAATCAGTAAAAACAAAGAATTGATTTCGGATCTGCTATCCTGTGTTTTCCCAAAAATGCTGACCGGCAATCAAATTTCGGCAGTTACTTTTCCGTGGTGCAATACGGTGATCAATCCCACAAAACGATTTGAGGACATCATCAAAGAATCCGGAAAAGATTTTTGTATCAACAACGGAAATTTCAGTGAACAGAATTTTTATATCGCCAGCTGCAGCTTTATCATCAGCCGTTATTATAAAATCAGTCTGTCTGAATTTTTTCCGCTCTATTTTCAGTACAAAAACAAAAAGGGAATCAATCAGCAGTACAGGATTATTTACAATCCTGATTTTCTTGAAGTGAAGCCGACAAGCAAATCGGCCGAACTCAGCACTGAAGATTTGGATCTGCTGCTGGACAACATGAACGATTTTGAATTGTGGAAACAAAAATTTCCGCCAAAATCTTGGATCATCAAAGGTTTTGGAATCATGAACATGTACGACACCACGGTCGAAACCGCTTTTACAAATCTGAAACAGCGGCTGTCGAGCAGACTGATGCCGACCGCGATGGAAGATGATTCCGAAAATGAACTGCTCAAATCGATTTTCAATATCGAATCGCTTGATGTGGGAATTTCGGATTATGATCCGAACACCCAATCGATTGTTTATGGATTTTACAATCTGTTTACCGAAAGTCTGCTGCTCAAAAGAATTATTTCAAAACAAAGGGGATTCAGAATCGCAGATTCCGAATTGAAAACCCATATCAATGAAAACAAACCGCTGATCATTGCCAATATTCCAAAATATCTGGAAAAACATCCGAATGACACTGCCATCCTCAATTTGAAGGAATCCGGATACAACAGCTGTGCGCTGATTCCGCTCAAAAAGGAAAATGAATTTTTGGGAATTGCAGAGCTGGCATCGGTCCACAAAACAGCGTTCAGCTCGCTGGTTTTTTACCGGATCAATATGCTGTATTCGTTTCTGGTCAACCGGCTGGAACGCGCGGTAACCAATTTCTCGAATCTGAAGAGTTCGATCATTCAAAAAGAATATACAAGACTGCATCCGAGTGTTGCATGGAAATTTGAAAAAGAAGCAGAAAATTATCTGAAAAGTTTCAACAGCGAATACAGTTTTAAGGAAATCGTATTTCAGGATGTCATTGCGCTGTACGGTCAGGTCGATATCAGAAATTCGTCAGAAACCAGAAATCAAAGCATTAAATCTGATTTTGAAGCACAGATCAGTCTGCTGCTCGATGTTCTGAAAGATCTGAAATCAAGAACCGGCATAGAACTGCTGAGTCAGAAAGAATATGAACTCAAAGAACGTTTTGAAAAACTGAACCGTAATTTTGAATCGGGTACCGAATCTGAAATTCAAAAATACATTTCCGAAGAAATCCATCCGATTCTTTCAAATCCGACCATTTATTCGGGCGAAGAAGGAATTGTGTCCGATTATCTAAGGTCGCTCGATCCGTTTACCGGCCGATATTACAAGGCGAGAAAGAAATTTGACAATTCGGTGAGTCTGATCAACAAAAGACTTTCAAATCTGCTGGATGAACGACAAAAGGAAATTCAAAAGATTTTTCCGCATTATTTTGAAAGATTCAGAACCGACGGTGTCGAACATACGATGTATATCGGCGAATCGATTTCGCCGGATCGAAAATATGATCCGATTTTTCTTCAAAATCTGAGGCTCTGGCAACTTCAGGTGATTTGCGAAATGTTGGACGAACACAGAAAAATCCAGCCGACACTGCCGCTTCCGCTCGAAGTCGCTTCACTGATACTGGTTTTCAATCAGCCTTTTTCAATCCGTTTCAGAATGGACGAAAAGCGCTTTGATGTGGACGGAACCTACAATGCACAATATGAAGTTGTCAAGAAGAGAATCGACAAATCGCATGTCAAAGGAAGCTCTGAAAGAATCACCCAGCCCGGAAAAATTGCAATCATTTATTCGCATACCGCCGAAGAGAAAGAATACAAAAAATACATCCGTTTTCTGCAAAGCAAAAATATACTCGACAAAAATATTGAACATCTCGATGTAGAGGATTTTCAGGGTGTAACCGGCATGAAGGCGATTCGCGTGAGTCTTGCCGAAAACAGTCAAATTTCTGACGGTGCCTATTTTGATTATGAAGATTTTGTGAAATCTGTGAATTGATTTGAGAAATTGAATAAAAAAAATAAACTTTTCCAAAGTTTGAAACTTTGGAAAAGTTAAANNAAGTTAAAAGCTGTAAAAATATTCTTCTAAATCAATCCGGTGAAAGCCAGCCGTAATCTGTATTTTCAGAGAATGCCCAAATAAATGCAATCACAGTCAGTATGGTGCCGATCATAAACATGACGTATGTGATTCTCAGCAGTTTGTATTTTCGTTCCAAAACTTTTCCCAAATAATAAAGGTCACGGCTCAATGAACCGTACAGATATTTTCTGTCGCTCATCAGGTCTTCCATCGCATCCTCATAATCGGGCAGACTGAGCCGGTTGAAATTTCCAAAAAACAGAATATTGATTTTTCGTTTTCTGACATCCTCGGTGGTAAAATCCATACGTGTGACATTCGGTTTGGTCGCCATGATCGCAAAAATGATACAGATCACACTTACAAAAAGCATGGTCAGTGTGGGCATGATCAGATATTCATTTTTTGGAGAACCCAGTTTGGGCAGCAAAGTTGAAAGCGCAATTGAAATGATGATCGCATTGACTGACAGCAGTATGTTGGCCTTGCTGTCGGCAATTTCACTCAATCGGGTGTGGTTGTTGATCGTCACCCGAAACAGTGTGTCGATGCCACGATCGGGTTTGTCAAGCTTTTCAATCTTGCTCTTTTTCAGTCTTTCCTTTTCTTTGATTTCGTCCAGATTGTCGATCTGTTCTCTGACCTTGAGCACATTTTTCAATTTGACCGGCTGCCATTTCAGCTGTGCATAATCGGTATAGAACCGATGGACATTGAGCAGGAATTCATAATTTCTCAGATTCCATTCAGAATCTTTGATTTCCTTTCCGGTGGTGAGTTCCACCTCATTTTTCAGCAGTGCGCTGAGTTGTTCAAAAGCGGCGTCACCCACATGCGCACAGTCCGCATCACGAATGATCATTTCGTTTTTGGTTTGCGGCTGATTTGCCAGATGGGTCGCCAGTATGTATTGTTTGACTTTTTCGATTTGGTCCGCTCCCACTCCATTTTTGGTCAAAAATTCACCGGCAATTTCGGCGCTTCTGATTTCGTGTCCTTCTGCACCGTCAATATAGCCGGCATCGTGGAACCAGGCGGCGATAACGAGCAGATCCGATTCTTCTTCATTGGTTTTTTCAGCTTCAATCAGTTCTTTGATTTTTGACACCACAAACTGAGCATGAAGGAAATTATGATAGGTATAATTTGAATTTAGCTTATCTTTGAATAAGTCAAAAACATACTGTTCTGCTTTTTGAATCAAATCTTTCATTAATGCGTCAAATCTTGAGTAAAATTAGTGAAATAAGTCCTTTTAAAAAACTTTTTCATTTTTCACTTTTGTTTTCGGGTCTGCTGATTTCATCCTGTTCGACTCTCAAACCGCAATACGGCAAAAATGTGAACATGCCTCAGGAACCGACCGGAGAGATGCAAAAGCCGGCATTTACATTTTATCTGATCGGTGACGCCGGAAATGCTGATCAGCCAGAATCACTACAGACGCTTTCATTTCTCAAATCAAGACTGGACAAAGCTGATTCTGCTTCTGCACTGATTTTTCTGGGCGATAATATTTATCCGAAAGGAATGCCCGGCAAAAAATCGGATCAGCGGGGAATTGCGGAACAGAAACTTCAAAATCAGATCGATATTCAGAAAGATTTCAAAGGTCAGACCTTTTTTATTCCGGGAAATCACGACTGGTATTCCAATCTGAAAGGTCTGAACGAACAGGAAGAATTTGTCACCGCTCAATTGGGAAAAAAATCATTTCTGCCAAGAAAAGGCTGTGCGATCGATTCAAAAAGTTTGGGTAATGACATCACGCTGATAACGGTTGACAGCCAGTGGTATCTTGAAAATTGGGACCGGCATAAAAATATGAATGCAGACTGCAGCATCAAAACCAGACAGGATTTTTTTGATGAATTTGAAAGTCTGCTCAATAAAAATCAGAATCAGCTGACGGTGGTCGCCATCCATCATCCGCTGATGAGTTCGGGAACGCACGGCGGACAATTTTCGGTCGAAAAACAGTTTGTTCCGCTCGAATCGGATCTTCCGCTTCCGGTCGTCGGCAGTCTGATCAATCTGCTCAGAAAAACTTCGGGTGCCAGTCCTCAGGACAATCAGAATCATGTGTACAGAGAATTGATCAATCGGTTGAAAACACTGGCTTCGGACAAAGAAAATCTGATTTTTGTTTCGGGTCATGATCACAATCTGCAATATCTGGAAGATGGAAATGTAAAACAGATCATCAGCGGTTCGGGCTCAAAAACTGAAGCTGCAAAAGCAATTAATCCAAATGATTTTTCGGCAGGATTTCAGGGTTATGCGCTGCTCGATGTATATGAAGACGGCAGTTCAAAAGTCAGTTTTTACGGAAATACGGGCGGTGAAGAATATCTGCTTTTTGAACATCAGCTGACCGAAAAAAGACCGGTTTTTACAGATTATCTTTATCAAAATGATTTCAAAGCAACCGAAACTTCGCAAATCTATCCTGATAAACTGACCCAAAAATCAGGCGTCTATAAATTCTTTTTCGGAAAACATTACAGAAAATATTACAGCATGCCGGTTACTGCACCGGTGCTTGATTTGTCAAAGGAATTCAACGGTCTGACTGCGATTCGTGCAGGCGGAGGTCATCAGTCAAACTCAATTCGTTTGGTCGATCCGTTCACCGGAAAGGAATATGCGCTGAGGGCACTCAAAAAAAGTGCAACCCGATTTTTACAGTCGCTTGCTTTTCAGGATCAGTATATGGGTGATGATTTTGACAAAACCTTTACTGAAGATTTTCTGCTTGATTTTTATACCGCATCACATCCGTATTTTCCGTTTGTCATCGGTGAGCTGGCTGATCCGATCGGAGTTTATCATTCCAATCCGAAGCTGTTTTATGCTGAAAAACAAAACAATCTGGGGATTTACAACAAAGATTTTGAGGACGGTCTGTATATGCTGGAAGAACGGCCGATGAGCAAATTCAATGATACAGAAAGTTTTGGTTCGCCTGACAAAATCGTGAGTACCGACAAACTGCTTGAAAATTTGAGAAGCGACGAAAAATACAAACTGGACGAAAGAAGCTATATCCGTGCGAGACTTTTTGATATGCTGATCGGCGATTGGGATCGGCACGATGACCAATGGCGCTGGTCTGAATTCAACCGGGACGGAAAAATCATTTACAAACCGATTCCGAGAGACAGAGATCAGGTTTTTCCAAGATATGACGGTTTTCTGATTTCGCTGATTTTGAGACTGCCCGGTTTGAGACATATGGAAAATTACGGTCCGAATGTGAAAAGCGTAAAATGGTTCAATATGGAGCCCTATCCGATGGATCTCGCGCTGTTCAGAGAATCAAAACTTGAAGACTGGATTGCTGAAGCAGAATACATTCAAAATCATCTGACCGATGAACTGATTGATGAATCATTCAGAAATATGCCCGAAAACATGAAGGATGAAACGGTTGCAAAGACCAAGGAACTGCTGAAAATCAGAAAAACAAAACTGACAGACATTGCTGAAAAATATTACAAAATACTCAGAAAAACGGTTTTGCTTTATGCAACCGACAAAGATGACCGGATCAAAGTTGAAAGACTGGCAAACGGAAAAACCAAAGTTCAGATGTTCAGGATTAAAAAATCGGGTGAAGAACTGTTTTTTGAGAATACCTATTTCCACAGTGAAACCAAAGAAATCTGGATTTACAGTCTGAATTCGGGTGATGTGTTTGAGGTTAGCGGAAAAGGCGAAAATCCGATTCTTGTAAGGCTGATCGGCGGTGAAGGAAAAGACGATTTTCGGATTGAAAACGGCAGAAAAATCAAAATTTATGATCATCCGAACGATGATGACCATTTCGAAGACGCAAAAAACTCAAAAATTCATCTGACCGAAGATTACGATTTGAACCGTTATGACTACCGAAAACCGAAATACAATGCATACAGCGGTCTGCCGTCGGTTGGTTACAATCCGGATGACGGTGTGAAAATCGGGATGTCTTTCAATTATACGGTCAACGGTTTCAAACGCGAAAAATACAGCGCAAAACACAAACTGACTTTGAATTATTATTTTGCAACCAACGGCATTGAAGCCAATTACAGCGGTGATTTTGTGAAAGTAATCGGAAAATGGAATCTGAATCTTTCGGCCGGTTTTACAAGTCCTGCCTTTACCCATAATTTCTTTGGTTACGGAAACCAAACCGAAAATTTTGAAGACGATCTGGGAATGGATTACAACCGGATGAGGATACAGTCTTTGAGTTTCAAACCAAGTCTGTTCAAGGTCGGAAGAAACAACGGCAGAATCGAATTTGGTCTGGGCATAACCGATGTGAAAGTTGAAAAAACAAAAAACAGAATTGCGGAAACTTCTGCAGAACTGCCGGAATATATATTTGAACACAACTATTTTGGTCAGGCAAAACTCAAATACAGTTTCAGCAATTATGACAATGTTTCGATGCCGATGCTCGGAATGACTTTCAGCGCAGAAGCAAATCTGGACACCAATTTCAGTCAGTCCGGACGAAGCCTTCCCCGGCTTTCGGGCAGTCTCGGATTTACCCATCCGATCAGTCGCGGAGGAATTCTGAATCTTTCGACGCTGGCCAAAGCGGAAACGCTGCTCAACAATCATTTTGAATTCTATCAGTCTGCATCAATCGGAGGCGAATCCGATTTGAGATCTTACCGGTTTGACCGTTTTATCGGCAAAAGTTCATTTGTACAAACTTCTGATCTGAGTCTGAGATTCGGAAAAATCAAAACACCGCTGGTTCCGGTTTATTACGGAATCCATGCCGGTTATGATTACGGAAGGGTTTGGATGCCGGGCGAAAATTCAGACAGATGGCATCAGTCTTACGGTGGCGGAATCTGGTTCAATGCAGCCAAAACGCTGACCGGAAAAATCAATTATTTTAACGGTGAAGACGGCGGAAGATTTTCTTTCAATCTGATTTTCGGATTATAACCAACTGACTGTCAGTTAAATTCTTGAATTTAGGCGATTTTGCTTATCAAAAATTATGCCTTAAATTTAAAGACTATGTTAATATTGTTTATTTTTGCAGTAATATTGAATGACTATGCTAAATTATACCATAAAAGATTTATTGAACAAAGGAAAAGAAGCAGTGCTTCAGGAAGTCTGTGTACAGGGATGGGTTCGTTCGTTCAGAAGCAACCGTTTTATTGCGCTCAACGACGGTTCGACCATTCGAAACATACAGCTGGTGGTTGATTTTGAGAATTTTGATGCTGAAATTCTTGACAAAATCAATACGGCTGCATCGCTGAAAGCAATCGGAGAAGTGATTGAAAGTCAGGGATCGGGTCAGGAGATTGAGATTCAGGTACAGAAAATTGAAATTCTGGGTGAATCCAATCCGGATGAACTGCAGTCAACCATCCTTCAGCCAAAGGCGCACAGTCTTGAAAAACTGAGAGAACAGGCGCATCACCGTTTTAGAACCAATACTTTTGGCGCAATCATGCGGGTAAGAAACAGTCTGATGTTTGCAATCCACAAATATTTTAACGAAAACGGTTTTGTGTATGTCAATACGCCGATCATCACCGGTTCGGATGCGGAAGGTGCAGGCGAAATGTTTACTGTGACCAATTTTGATCTTGAAAAAGATTTGCCAAAAAACGAAGAAGGAAATGTAGATTTTTCAGAAGATTTCTTTGGCAGACACACAAATTTGACGGTTTCGGGACAATTGGAAGCAGAAGTTGCTGCGATGGGTCTTGGGAAAGTTTACACATTCGGTCCTACTTTCAGAGCAGAAAATTCAAATACAACACGACATCTTGCCGAATTCTGGATGATTGAACCCGAAATGGCGTTTTACAATCTGGATATGAATATGGATCTGGCTGAGGATATGCTCAAATATGTGATTGCATATGCGATTGAAAATTGTCCGGACGATCTGAAATTTTTGTCAGACAGATTTGACAAAGAACAGACTCAGAAACCTCAGAATGAAAGATCAGAACTTTCACTGATGGAGCGGCTCGAATATGTGTTGCACAATAATTTTGTGAGACTGACTTATACCGAAGCGATTGAAATTCTTCAAAATTCAAAACACAATCAGAAAAAGAAATTCAAATATCCGATTGAAGGCTGGGGAATGGATCTGCAGTCTGAACATGAAAGATATCTGGTTGAAAAACATTTTAAATCACCTGTGATTTTGTTTGATTATCCGGCTAAAATCAAGGCTTTCTATATGCGTCTGAACGATGACGGAAAGACGGTTCGTGCGATGGATGTGCTGTTTCCGGGCATTGGTGAAATCATCGGCGGATCTCAACGTGAGGAAAGACTGGATGTGCTGGACGAAAAAATGGATCAGCTGGGTGTGAGCAAAGAAAATCTGTGGTGGTACCGAGATTTGAGAAAATTCGGAACCGTTCCGCACAGCGGTTTTGGACTCGGACTGGAAAGGCTGGTTCTGTTTGTTTGCGGAATGGGCAATATCAGAGATGTGATTCCATTCCCGAGAACACCGAAAAGTGCTGAATTTTAATTAAATTAAACCAATGTTAAAGCAAGAACTCAATTTAAGACTGCAGCAAAAACTGTCGCCACAGCAGATTCAACTGATGAAGCTGGTGCAGCTGCCTACGCTTGCTTTTGAACAGAGGATCAAACAGGAATTGGAAGAAAATCCGGCGCTTGAAGAAGAAAAAGAATTCGGTGATGAAGATTACGGTTCGGAATATGACGAATGGGATGGAGATGATGACAACCAGACGATTGATACCGACGACATCAATATAGACGAATATCTGAGCGACGACGAAATTCCGAATTACAAGACTTATACAAACAATTACAGCGATGACGATGAAGACCGTGAAATCCCGTTTGCACAGGGAACCAGTTTTCTGGATCATTTGGAAAGCCAGCTTTCGATGTTCAGACTGGATGAAGAGGAATTTGAGATTGCAAATTTCATCATCGGAAATCTGGACGATGACGGTTATCTGAGAAGAGAACCTCAGGCGGTGGCAAACGATCTGGCCTTTGCACAAAATATATNNGGTCAATTATATCCAAAAACTCGATCCAATTGGTGTGGGTGCAAGAGATTTGCAGGAATGTCTGAAAATTCAGCTTCAAAACAAACAGCCTCAGACCGAAGCAACCGAACTGGCACTGGAACTGATCACAAAGTCTTTTGAAATGTTTTCAAAAAAGCATTACAAAAAACTGATGGAGAAATATGAAATTTCAGAAGAACAGCTCAAAGAGGCGATTACTGAAATTGAAAAACTGAATCCGAAACCGGGTCGCTCCTATTCGGGTAATACTAAGACGATCGAGCATATCACACCCGATTTTACGATCAAGATCGTTGACGGTGAACTCGAACTTTCGCTCAACGGCAGAAATGTACCCGAGCTCAGGGTTTCAAATGCGTATTCCGATATGCTGAAAACCTATAAGGTGACCGAAAAAAAATCTGANNTGTTTGTCAAACAAAAACTGGATGCTGCCAAATGGTTTATCGATGCGGTGGAACAAAGACGAAACACGCTGATGTACACCATGCAGGCGATTATGGATTTTCAGAGAGATTATTTTCTGACCGGTGATGAAACCAAAATCAAACCGATGATCCTGAAAGACATAGCCGACAAGATCGGAATGGATATTTCAACGGTTTCAAGGGTTGCAAACAGTAAATATGTGAATACACCTTACGGAACTTTTCTGATCAAAGATCTGTTTTCAGAAAGTCTGACCAATGAGGATGGCGAAGAAGTTTCGACACGTGAGATCAAAAGAATTCTTCAAGATGTGGTAGCCGACGAGGACAAAAGAAAACCGATGACCGACGAAAAACTGATGGGAATCCTGAAAGAAAAAGGATATCCGATTGCAAGAAGGACGATTGCAAAATACAGGGAACAGCTGGGTATCCCGGTTGCCCGACTGAGAAAGGAAATCTGATGATCAAAAAGCTGTTCGGATTCGGAATCTGTCTGCTGCTGCTCTGTTCGTGCAGTATTTACACACCGTTTTTTATACAAAATCACAGCAGTGAAAAAGTTGAAGTAAAAATCACAGTTGACAGCAGGCTGAAGGAATTTGTGCTGGAAGGCAGTTACAAACTGCTTTGGCGCGAAGGAATTGTAAAACCAAAGAAATTCCACAAAGGCGAAGCGCCCGGTGAAATCGATCTGGTTCCGGTCAATGATTCGGTGATGGTTGTAACGCTGCCCAAAAATTCAACCGTCAGGCTGATTTCGTCGCATAACTTTCGTTTTGGGATTATTGTCAAAAGCATCGAACTGAACGGAA
>JRYL01002417.1_pt1 | contig 41295 bp, 38 predicted proteins | sample 235391 | NCBI WGS metagenome assembly JRYL01 (sample SAMN03074223, study PRJNA261481) | activated sludge metagenome | biome: Wastewater Treatment Plant; feature: Wastewater; material: Activated sludge; isolation source: activated biomass of a wastewater treatment plant treating wastewater from... ...
AGTCGGTTAGTAGTGATTTTTAATATAAACTGAAGAATCACCTTTTTATTATCCTGAAAGTTTCAATCCGGTTTCCGTCGAGTAAAACTTTGAAGAAATAAACACCTGCCGGAATTCGTGACAGATCGATTTCTCTGGTTTTAACTTCTTTCAATACACTGCGGCCATTCATATCATATGCTTCTGTGTTTTGAATCCCGATTTCAGAATCAATAATCAGCTGATTTGTTTTTGAATCCTGATAATAGCTGAATTTAAACTGATCGGTCTCGTTTGTCGAAATCCAATAACAATCGCCCAAAACCGAAAAAGCCAGGTCAAAAGGATAGCCGCCGGTTGCACCATCGAACCATTCATCTCCGATCAGGTAATAAAAATTGGTATCATTATTAATTTCTGTCGAAGTTACCCATCCGATTGAACCGGAGCCGACAGCTTCACCGGTCAGTGCGAGCCAGTAATAGTTATTGAGAAAAGGCAATTGTCCAAACTGCGCTTCAAAATCCAATTCCAGTTCATAAACATCAAGACCCGAATAAGTCTGACCCACATAGACGCTGTTTGTGGGCACCATTTCTACGGGACCAAAAAACAAATCATCCGGCCGGTTGTAATCATTGGTGTATAATGAAACTGTGAAGTTCTCAACTTCTCCGGTCATCATAACTTTGATGTTTTTCATATCAAAAATATTGAAACTCTCGCTGACAAGAAAATCTGCTGCAAATGTAGAACCGTTGGCCAGGCTTCCGATTGACAGTTCCATACTCGGCGGATATTCAGCCAGACAGTCTTCGCCAGGCCCTGTCTCTGATGAAATGAAATTTCGAAAATTGGTCATACCGAGAAAACATTCGTTTCCGTTTATTTTCATCAAAGGATTCCATTGATCGGCGCCAAATTCAATTTCAGGAATTATCGGCGGGTTTTCAAAATTATGATTGGAGGGTTCAAAATCGGCAGCATTTGCAATTTTGGAAATCAAAAAAATAAATAGGAGCAATGAGACTTTATCATAATTAATTAAAGTTTTCATAATGGATCGGTTTTAGTGAGATAATTTGTTATGCCAATAAATTTAAGCAATAATCTTTAGAGATTCAGTCTTCCCGAGGAATTTCTGCTGAAGGATCGGTTCAATGCCAATGATATGAAAAAAATAAAACGGAACCCATATCGGATTCCGTTTCTATATTTTTAAGCCGAAACTTCAGCTTTTCTGAATCTAAATTAATTCAGCACTTTGGCAACTTCGGCACCGATTTCGGCCGGAGATTCTACCACATGGATTCCGCATTCTCTGAGGATTGTCATTTTTGCCTGGGCGGTATCGTCTTTTCCGCCGACAATCGCACCTGCGTGACCCATTGTTCTTCCTTTTGGAGCGGTCTGGCCTGCGATGAAGCCGATCACCGGTTTTTTGGATCCGATGGATTTGTACCATCTGGCAGCTTCTGCTTCGAGCTGACCGCCGATCTCACCGATCATAACAACCGCTTCGGTATCGGGGTCATTGATAAACAATTCCAAAGCTTCTTTGGTACTAGTTCCGATAATCGGGTCACCACCGATTCCGATTGCGGTCGAAATACCGTATCCGGCTTTCACTACCTGGTCTGCTGCTTCATAAGTCAGCGTACCTGATTTGGAAACGATTCCCACTTTTCCTTTTTTGAACACAAAGCCCGGCATGATTCCGACTTTGGCTTCGTTTGCAGTAATCACACCCGGACACTCAGGACCGATCAGTGTAACGCTTCTGGCATCCACATAATCCTGAACTTTCACCATATCGGCTACCGGAATTCCTTCGGTGATACAAATGATCACTCTGATTCCCGCTTCGGCAGCTTCCATAATCGCATCTGCAGCAAATGCAGGCGGAACAAAGATGATGCTCACATCGGCTCCGGCTTTGTCAACCGCATCCTGAACCGTGTTAAATACCGGTCTGCCAAGGTGTTCGCTTCCTCCTTTTCCGGGCGTCACTCCGCCAACCACATTGGTTCCGTATTCAATCATCTGTTCAGCATGGAAGGTCCCCTCCTTGCCTGTAAATCCCTGTACGATTATTTTTGAATCTTTGTTTACTAAAACTGCCATTATCTTAATTTTTTTGTTGTGCAAAGGTAAGTCATTTTCAGAAACCTGAAAAGTATAAAAGTCATCTTTCGGACAATGCATAGAGCGCAAAACTCGCCAGCCAGTGTTCGCCCTCATAACTGCCGTCGGTAATCATCGGAAGCGAATAGGCAAGATGTTTGTCGGCCAATGCTTTGAGATGTCCGTATTCGTTGGGCATTTCTTTGGCCAGGCGATATAAAACCCATGCCCTTGAAAAATTCAAACCGTCGAGATGAACGAGATGTCCGTCGGTACGGTCAGTAACTTCAGCCGGTTTCAGATTAAATTTTTTGGATTTCAGCTGCGGCAGGAAATCATCGATCCAAAAAGTAAATTCATCTCTTGGAAGAACTCTCAGCATCAAATCGATCTCTTCAAGACAGGGCGAAAAAAAGTCGAAACCGTCGGGTTCCCAATCGATCGGACAATTTTTATCTTTCAGGTAAAGTCTTCTGGCGGTCTGGTCGATGACTGTTTTGAGTTCTTCATTTCCTGACTGTTTGGCGTAATCATAGGCGAAGCTCATTCCAAAAGCGGAATTGCCGTGCATGCCGACTCTGAGCGGATAATTCAGTTTGGGAAGAAATTCAATATAACGGCTTACAATAAATTCCGACAGCGGTTTGAGATTGGCCGAAAGCTGTTTGCCTTCGGGAGTATCCCAACTGTCGAGCTCGGACTGAAGTTTCAGCAGCCAGCTCCAGCCGTACATTCTTTCAAAGGAATATTCCTGTTCTCTTTTGAAATAATTGATTTCTTTTTTAATATTTTGTTTTGAAATATTTTCTTTAATCCTCGTCAGTATGCTGTCCCCGTTTTCAAGATCCGGATAATCTTTCAGCAGTTTCACCAATGACCAGTGGCCGTGAACCGAAGAATGCCAGTCAAAACAGCCGTAAAAAGCCGGGTGAAGTGCTCTTGGCGTACCCAGATCAGCAGAATCGCTCAATACCTGACCGGTTTTGTTCGGATATTGATTTTGAATACAGCTGAAGGGCAGTTCGGCCAAACGATTTGCCTGAACCGGATCAAGGCTAACTTCTGATTCGGGAATTGCTTTATCGACAGTTTTTGTATCGGTGACTTCAGTTTTCTCGGTCTTCTTTTCGGGCTTGATTTCTCCTTTTTTGCATGAAAATATAAAAAAGACAAGTATTGCGAAAAGAAAGGGTCTAAGGTTCATTGAATTAAATTTTTACGAATATAAGATTAATTGTGCGTTAAAATTCAGACAAGTCACAAATCTATTAAACACTAACTCAATTAAAAAAAATTAAGCTGCTTTTTTATTTTAAGAAAATAAAAATTCCCGAAAGGTTCTTCCGGGAATTTTCATACTGACTCGCTATTTACATCCCGTTTGGGAAATCAAAACAGTTAAACTATAGATTACTGACCTTTAAACAAAAGGACTGTACCAATGGTTTTCATAAAGATTTTGGTGTCCATAATCAGATCCCGGTGTTTGATATAGTACAGATCGTATTTCAATTTTTCGATGCTGTCGTCAAAAGAGCTGCCGTATCTGTATTTGATCTGAGCCCAACCGGTCAGCCCGGGTTTCACAGCATGTCTGATCGAATAAAGCGGTTCGATTTCAGAAATCTGATTCACAAAGCACGGACGCTCGGGTCTTGGTCCGATCACCGACATTTCGCCTCTAAGCACATTGATCAGCTGCGGAAGTTCATCTATTCTTGTTTTTCTGAGAAAACGACCGAATTTGGTAATTCTAGGATCTCTTTTTTGGGCAAATTTGGCTCCGTCCTTTTCGGCATCAGCTATCATGGTTCTGAATTTGATGATTTCAAAAGAATCACCGTTTTTACCAATCCTTTGCTGAGTATAGAACAATTTTCCATTATTTCCGAACAAATTTCCAATCAAAATAAAAGGCATAAGGAATACGGTTCCCGCTAATCCCACCAATGAGAAACCGACATCAAACAAACGGAAAATCTTCAGATAAATCCTGTTGTCATTATTTTTACTAAAAGGAAATGTCAGACAATAGTCCTTAGTATAATATTTAATCGGAAGCAGATGAAGTTCTTCTTCTATTTTTTCGGTAAACGATCTTACCGGCGTCCTTCTTAATTTATAATCGGTGGTGTAATAATCAAAGAATTTCAGATCTACTTTTGGAGATACGATGATTTCAGATATTCTGTTTTCTGTNNTCTCATTAAGCCCGTATCTCGCATGCAGAGCGGGTCTGGTAAGATTGTTTCCCTGGGGTGAGTTTCTCGGATATTCGATAATCCTCATAAACGGATTGGCTCTCAACAATGAATCCATCATGTCTGTCTGTTCGTCCGGATTGCAAAGCAGGATTGACCTTCTTTGCAGTTTTGAATTCTTTTTGTACAGCATCCGATAAAGCAGTCTCCACGAAATCATGCTGAAACTGACCGCAAGAAAGAATATAAAGAATTCAAGTCTTCCGGCAGGCAGAGACGGTGTAATCATCGGAACCATTATGTACACGACTGAAGCCAGAATCGAAACTTCAAATACAGATTTTACGGTTTCTGATGCAGATTTGTAGTTCTCCAGACTGTATAATTCAAAGATGCTTCCTGCAATAAGATAAATTACACAAAATGCAATTATATGCACTGCGGTCGAAGTCACTTCCAGGAGATATTCCATTCCTGTCAGTTGTCCCAGTATTAAAACTGTGAGAAAGATGAGGAGCAAATCAATTGCTCTGAACACATTCCTTACCCTGAATGCGTTATTACGGAAATAACGGTTAAGTAGTTTCATAAGTTAGCTTGGTTGGTTGGTTTGTACAAAAGTGAAACAGGGTTGGAATCTGGCTCACTATAAATACGAGTGCAATTTAACAAAAATTTTCAGACTAAAAAATTTTTTTTGTGCTTTCAACCCAAGGATAATGCTTCTCACAATTATTGTTATAAACCGAATGTTCATAACCGCAGCATAACCGGTCTGCTGTCAACTATTTCAAAATCTGCCTAAAGCAATATTTTTCATTAAATTTTGAATCAAGAGAAAATGGTCATAATTGTTGATAACAATTTGTTTTCCTGCTTCTATTGAAGCTTCATGACCGGATACACACAATGGTAAATGCGCGGGCATTTCGACGAATTCCAGTCGGAAACGATCATCTAATTGATTCTGATTATTTTGGTTTCAAAATTTCTGACTGTATGAAAAAGATTTGGGAAAGGGAAGGAAAGAAGAAAAAAGAATCGGCCGGAAATTAAAGAAATTATTTTCTGCCTGTATTCCTGTATTTTTTATAACCGTAGTAAGCCCACTGAAGTGTATAAAATGCGGACTTGAAGACATTGAATTTCAGATGCTGATTGTACAGCATAAACTGATATTTGGCTGCGCTCAGTTTGTTTGAACTGACGGAATCGGTTCTCATCCTGTATTTTGCCATTGGTTTTTGAATGCCGTATGCCTTTGGAATGATTTCAAGATATTTCAGCCAAAGCGCCTGATCCTGCCGTTTCCGAATATCGGGCATATACAGTTTGCCGTATTTTTCAGCATCTATAAATGCTGTCGAACAAACGATCGAATTGGTTTTGAGCAATTGATTGTATGTATAGGTTTCCGGCGCAATGAAATCATCATAACGAATACTGAAATCCTCATTCCATCGCTGAACCGACGAATACACAAAACCGGCATTCCGTTCTTTGACCATATTTAAATTTTCTTCCAAAAACTCGGGAAACCAGACATCGTCGCTGTCCACAAAAGCCAAATATTTCCCGGATGCCCTTTGAATTCCGCGATTGCGGGTCGGTCCGGGGCCGAGATTTTCGGTGTTTTTAATGATAACAATCCGATCGTCATTAGCAGCCATTTCTTCAAGAATCTTCACTGAATCATCGGTCGAACAGTCATCTATCACCATCCATTCCCAATTTTTATGGGTCTGCGAAAAAATTCCTTCGGCAGTTTCTCTGACAAATTCTGCAGAATTGTATATAGGTGTAATGATCGAAACCAGGTCTTTGTCCAAAATCAATTATTTTAAATTCAAATCAACAAATTTCCCAAATGCAAGATCAGATGCCTTTGAATCAAAAGGTTCACCGCCGCCACCGGGATGCAGTGTGATTTCACCAAACCAAATTCTGTCTTCGAAATCATAAAGATCGATTCTTGAAAACATAAAATCTGCACAAAGCTTTTTTGAAGCCTCAATCATCCTGCCCAGATTTTCGGGTTTTGGAACCGTCTTGTCAGAATTCTCGTATCTGATTTTATACGGAAGCAGATTCCAGTCCAGATCATAAAGATTTCTTTTGTGATTGGTGAACCGGTCCACATCCACCTGAACCGCAAAAGGCCCGTCTTTGGTACAGAAAAATTTATAATCATTCAGATTGTCAGAGAGCAGTTTCTCCACCACGATTCTCGGCTTCACTTGTTTATAATGCCATTCGCGACTGAACAGATAAATGTTCTTTTTGAAATTCTTTCTGAAAAATTCAACCGCATATTCATTGCTGATCTTCTGTCCTTTTCTGACCATCAGATTTCCGCCCGAACCGTTTGTCATTTTCAGAATAATATCTTCGTCAAACTGACTGAGGTCAATGTCTTCGGGGTGGTCATAAACTTTGAGCAGCGGAATCAGAACCTCCTCTCCTGCTCTTTCTGCAACAAACTGGCGAACATCAAATTTATCGGCAACCGTCGGTGCAAAATCGTTTCTGACATTGAATTTGATGTAATTGATTTTTTCGGTAAAAGTCTTCGGATGGTCTATATCCAATTTGTAATACGGTCTTTTCAGACGAATTGAGTTCACTCTGAAAAGCAGATTTGAATAAACCGAATTGCTGAGTACCGGATTAAAAACAGTAATAAACAGATAAATTAATTTCTTCATCAGTCAAAATTCAGTCTTTGTCAAAACTACAATCGTTTTGCTAAAAACCGATCAAATAATCTTTATTAAGCTGTTTTAATTTGAGCAAAAACACGTATTGGGTAATATCTGACTCAATATAAGGCCAGGCTTCGCCCGAAGCCCTTTTGTCAAAAATATCCAAAGGCAGTTTCTTTAATTCGGGATTTGTATTTTCGAGCAGTTTGACAAGCAGTTCCCTGTTTTTTGGATTTTCATAATATTTTTTCCACTCGATATGCTTGACCAGTCTGCCTTTCCCTCTCTTGATCCGATACTGATCCGAAAGACTTCTGAATGCCCATACCAGATATTTGAGATAAAGATTTGATTTGAAAGGAATAAACGGAATCTGAGAAGTCGGAAATCTTGCCAAATCTTTGAAACCGTCCACCTTAAACAGTTTGCTGGTCAATGCTTCTTCATATCTGCAAACCGGATGATAACCAAACAGTTTTTTCATCAGGTGACGGCTGCCGGTGGTGACAAACGAATTGAACCTGCCTTTAAAAATCTTCACCTGTCTGGTAGTCGCCTGTCTCTTGAGTGTGAAGATGTAATACATTTCTTCCAGATTCAGCTGATTCTGAGGATTTGTCTTTTTCTCCAAAAAGTCAAAGAAATAGTTCAAATCTTCTTTCAGCGTATTTTCAAGTTCTGTTTTGCTGTAATTGAATTCCTTTTTTAGTTCCGGATATTCTTTGAGCAAAATTTCCAAAGAATCGAGATTCTCTTTTAATATATGTTCAAGAAAAAGTTCCCTGTCATAGGGCGGAATTTCCATCTTCAGGCCAAAAATTTTATTGAAATGCAGTTTCAGCCTTTTCTTTCTGTCCCTGAGCGACAGTATGCTGTGCGCCCTCATGATGTCAACTGCGTCGCCGAGCAGTATGACAGAAGGACCAGGTGATATATAATTGGTATTTTGAATGAATTCAAGGATTGAAAACCACGAATCCACAAAATACTCACCGCCGTATGCAATCTGATCCCTGTGTTCCTCAATCGTCGGAAACAGATGATTGAAGAAAGATACGCTGGTATGCGGAAGATCCAGATAATCGGCAACCTCTTTTGCAATCCGATTGTCGATATAATCTTTTTCGCCGTAGGAAACCGTCTTGATTTTGTCTTTTGAAACAAAAGAACTGAGTGTGATTCTTGAATCCACACCGCCCGAAATCGCAAGGAGTATCTCGTTGAAATTCTGCTGATAGATTGCTGCATTTTCAAACAGCAAATTGACAATCCCGGCATAATCTTCTTTCTGAATCTGTTTGTTCGATTCAGGTACCGAATCAATCTTTGAACCGATCAGACTGCCCTGACTGTCAAAACTCAGATACTCACCCGATCTCAGCTGACTGACGCCTTTAAAATAGGTTCTCGAGTTGAAAGGTGTGAAAGGCGGACTCATAAATCCTTCCAAAATTCCGATGTCGTCATACGGAATATCGAAAAGCAGGCAGGAATAAAGATTATTGCTGATCATCTTTCTGCCGTTTTCAAAACTGTAAAAGACCGGAAAAATTCCGACAAAATCATTCATCAGATCAATCTGTCCGTCTTTGATCAGCGTGATATTGAACTGACCGGTTACAAAATCAGGCAATACCTTATCGGTATTTCTGATTTGAAGAACCAATTCCAAAATTTCGGTCAGTTCAGGTTTTCTCTTTTTTTCAAGATCATATACAAGACCTTCCACTACGAGAAGTTCATTGCCTGTATTCAGGATTTGGGTTTCTTCGGAATTCCAGCCGATAAAAAACTCGCCGAAACGGTCTTTGTGATTTGGAAATTCCCGGTTTGAAATTAAATAAGCCATTTGGGTTCAGGTTTTGGTTTCTAATAATTTTAAAGTGCTATGGTTGGTTTTTATAATAATTCAAATTTAAGCGATTCATTTTTTTTCTTCAGCAAATTTTAAATTTAATTTGATGAATATCATATCTTTCCGCCGATTCGGCCATCCGTCCGACTGTCTCAAAATACAGTTCAGGATGGTTTTTAAACTTCAAAATTTGTTTTGATGCATCCGAAATCCAGTCGCTGTCCATTTCCAAAACAGCGCCCATAATACCTTTTCCGTCTTCGAGCACCTCTTTGTTGTATCTGAAATCCGATGCGATCACCGGCACATTTGCAATCATCGCATCCACAATCACACCCGGAAATCCTTCACCGATAAAATTGGTCAGAAAAAACATAAAATGATATTCCGATAATTTCAGATAACTGTCATTTTCATTGAAATCCAAAAATCCTCTGTACCGAATATGGCTGTCTTTGAGGCATTCGTCAAATTTTTGATTTTCTTCATCGGTCAGCTGAAGATTTCCGAAGATATCCAAAAAGTAATCGGTTTCAGGATCGACAGAATTCAGATGTTTGACAATCTCAATGCATTTAAAAATCCCTTTGTCTTCGCGCACGCGTGACAGAAAAACCATCCGGATATCACCGTCAATCTTTTTTTCTGCCGGTTTCAGATTTTTTGGAATCGCTTTGAAATTGGGGAGATAACTGACATTGACTTTGTCCGAAACTTTTTTGATGTTTTCTACCATTTCCCTTGTTTCGGCGTACACAAGACAGGCCGATTCCAAAAGTTTTTTGATTCCGGGTGAAGCCATTTTGATATGTGTAATTCCGCCAATCAGAAAAAAAGTGGTTTTCCTGTTTTTCAGTATGAAATTCACAAAACCAAGCATCTTCAAACCGCTGCTGTTCACAGAGATAACGATGTGTTTGTATTTGAGAATATTAATGAGAAGAAGAACGATCAGCACCGGCGTGAATTTGTATTTCCGAACATCAAAATTATAAACCAAATTGCCAAAATCAAGTTTCAGTTTTTTGAGCAGTATCTGGTTCTTTGCCTGATCGCCGCCTTTCGGACGTTTGCCTTCGTTGATGCTGCCAATAAATAAAATCCTTTTGGGTTTCATTTGAATTGTTTTCGATTTATTGATTTTGAGAAACTTTTTAAATTCCTGAAATCAGCTGATGGTACAGTTTTAGGAAATTTTTTGAACCGTAAACTGTTTCTGTCCGTTCTTTAAATTTTTGTGAGAAATCCTTTCTCTTTTCTTCATTTTTCAGCAATTCGGTCAAAGCAGTTGCCATTGCTTCAGGATTTTCCGACGGAACAACCAAACCCGCTTTTCCAAAATCGACAACTTCAGCGCACTGCCCCACATCGGTCACCACCACCGNNTTTTTCTTCCAGCTGATTTTCTTTAATAAATTTTTGAAGACCGAGATAATAATCATCCTGCCGATAACCGCCGGCGACGATCAGTTTGTAATCAAGACCTGGCGATTTTTTTTCCATGATTGAAATCGCTTTCAGCAAATCGGGATGACCTTTCTGCCATCTTAAATTTCCAAGACAGACGATTTTGAGTTTTTTGTCAGAATTATTTTTTTGGATTTTTGGTTCTTTCAGCAACGGAAAATTAGGAATATAAACGATGTTTTCATCCTTCACCTTTGTATATTGCTGTGACCAGATTTTCAACTTCTCATTGACTGCAATGATTCCGTCGATTTTCCCTGAAATTCGCTGAACTCCTTTTTTTCTTTCGGGATTCAGTTTTCCTTCGTCTCCCAGATGGTCATGCCAGATCAGTTTGATATTGGGATAAAATTTTTTGGCGGCAGCTGCCCAGAAAACTGAGCTTGAATGTGCATGAATCAGTTCAATCTGATCATCTTTGATAATTTTCAAAAATCGACGAAAAGCAAAAACATCCCAGGCTTTCTTTTTATTCAGACAGATCAGTTTTACTTCATCATCCACAAATTCGGTCAAAGCACCTTTTTCACGGCTCGCACACAGCACCACATGATTTCCGTTTTTTGCGAGTACATTGCTGATGTTCACCGCCATTCTTTCGGAACCTCCGATATTGAGGTTGTCTATCATCTGCAGTATATTCATCAGGTTTATTGTTTGGTTTTCAAAACGAAAAATTTCAGAAACGGATTGAAGTTTTATTGATTAAATTTTCGATTCCCGAGACTGTCCAATTGATACGGAGCCATCCGACGAATTGTCAATTTTGTGCTGAACATCCCGATTTTCAATATGTATTGATTGCTGCAACAATTGCTTTATTTATATTGGAATACAATTGTGCTGAAAGTCTGTCATATTCTGCCTGGTCTTCATCACGGTCAAACACCAGATCATTCCAGGTACCCATACCGCCAAAAACCCAGGATGAGGCAGCCGAAAATAAAATTTGTTTTGCTGTCAGCGAATAATTTTCAACCGGAATAAGGTCTTTCTGATAAAAATTCTCTTCGGGCAAACGACTGTCTAAAAATGATTTGGCCTTCTCAAATTGTTCTACCCAATAATTCAGGTTTTGTCCAATTGCAAAATTGGTAATTTCAGTTAATGACCTTCTCAGCTCGATTTTAATCTCATCATNNCCCTTCCCAACGGTTTAACCAATAATTGGAACAGTTGTCATAAACAGCTTCAATTAACCATAAACCTCCGCCACCGACAAATCCTGCAAGCTGGTGATCTTTTGCAATGCCCTGATCTTTTGAATATTCAAAATATAACCGCAAATGTTTGCAACCGTCAGCTTTTAGGTATTCAAACCATTTCGTCGGGTTTTCTGCTGCGACCATTTCTTTAACTTTTGAAAAAAAGAATTGCTTCTTAAATTCTCTAAAATCAACTTTGTTACAATACTCAAAAGTGGTATTTTTCGAATTAAAATCAGCTGGAACCTTTCCATTGTTCAGAAAGTCATTTCCAAAAGCTGTCAGTGCAATTATTTGTGCTACAATTCCCGTCATTTGATTTTAGTGGTTACCACTTGCAAAAGGATTGTAGAACGGATCCGTTTCATTTTTTATAAATTCTTCTCTGAGAATTGCGAGCATCAGCCGGTCGTGGTATTCGCCGCGTGCAAAAATTGATTTTTTCTCGGTTCCTTCGATCCGCCAGCCGCATTTGTTGATGAACAGATGCTGAGAACCTTCGTTGTACTCGAGTATGTAAGTATAAAGCCTGTGAAGATTAAATGTGAAAAAACAGTGGTTCATCAGTGTCTTGACAGCATCCAGACCGTATCCTTTTCTTTGCGATTCGGGCGGAAGTTTGATTCCCAACAATGCACTTCCGGAAACCTTATCTGTAATTTTCATCGACATATAACCGACCGGTTTTGTGTCGTTCTTTGGCTGAATGATCAGATACTGATGTGGCGAATTCAGATTATTTCTGTACCAGTTGTCCTGTTTTTCGATCGAAACCATCGGTTCGGTTCTTCCTTCCAGAAATGCAATTTCCTGATTGTTGAGCAGGCTGACCATAAATTCATTGTGATTCGCGCTCAAAGGCACAAAATCAATTATCTTTCCTTGTATCATAATCAGTGAGTATTATTTGATTGATCTTTTCTTTAAATTTTTCAAGCGTCATGCTGTAATTTGCATCTGCACCGTTTTTTCTGATCCGGTCGAGCTCGTCAGCCGGTTTTTGAAGAATTTCATTCAGACTGTCGGCAAATGATTCGGGATTGGCCTCATAACTGAAACCCGAGTTTTCTGCAAAAGTAAGCGGATAAGGTGCATTTCCGTAATTGACCACAAACGGAATACAGCCGGTTGCCCAGGCTTCGTTGACAACCTTTGGCCAGCCTTCATATTTTCCGGGCATCACAGCAATATGAGATTTTCCGTACCATTCGAGCACTTCGCCAAAAGGTCTGCTGCCCAGCATTTTTACTTCGTTTTCAAGATTTCCCTTTTTGATCAGATTTTCAATATGATTCCTTTCTTCGCCGTCTCCGATCATTACAAATTCCCAATCGTAATCAGGATATTTCTGTTTGAAAACCGTGAGTCCTTCAATGATGGTATCAAAATTTTTGTGACGATACAGCCGTCCGACCGATACCATTCTGATTTTTCCGGTCCAGTCTCTCGGCTGGATTTTCTGTCTGAGCTCGTCAAGTTCAGCTTTTGACATCATCGCCGGAAAAAACGAAACATGATTCGGGTGTTCGGCTTTTCCGTATATCAGCACTTTTGTATTGGATGGCGGATTTTTCAGCAGTTTCAATTCAAATCTTTGTGACTGAGACAAAGGCGGAATAAAATCAAACTGTGTCGCCCATTTGACGATTACTTTTTTATTCAAAAACCGGTTCAGAAAGTTTGAAATCATAGTAGTGATTCCCGGGCTTCTGAAATGCAGCATTTCGGCTTTACTCATTATAAAGAACAGTCTGACGGTTGCAAACGGCAGTTGGATCATCCTGATCAGATTATTTTTCATACCGGATCCGGATCTCATCCAGATATCCTTTACCTTACAGTTTTCTGGAAGTTCCTTGACCGGAAAAGTCGGTTTGAATTCCTTTTGAAGATCGGTATAAATTGTAATTTCGTCAAACAGATCCGACCAAAGTTCGATTTCTCTTACATAAGGTTCATAGGAATAAAACCGTCCGTCTTTTTTGTAATGATAGAGATGGGCAATAATAACAAGAGATTTCTTCTTCATCAGTTCTCAACTGTTTTTGGCAGTTTTACAATCAAATCGAGCAATGCTTCATGACCGATATTGAAAAGTCCGTCCAAACCTGAAAGTCCGGGAACGAATTCACCGTTGATTTGTGGATATCTCACTTTATTTGGTTCAAAAAGCTGCCAAACGATTTTTATGTTGTTTTCATCAAATTTCTCGGTTTCCATGTATTTTCTTCCGCCTCGGCCGGCAAAATAAGTATCTGCCGATAGAATTTTACAGATTTCAACCAGTTTCAGATTTTTCTCATGTTCAACCAGTTTCAAATCTGACGACAGATGAAGCGGTGTTTTAATTTCCCAAAGATCCAAAAACAATTTTGTTGATTTGAGATTCATATCCAAAAGTGAAGGATTTCGGGTATCAATGATTTTAGCAACCGAATCAAAATAATCGTTAAAAAACGGTGCTTTCCGATAATAATTTTTCAAAGTCGAAAGCAGACTGTCCGGATCAAAAAATTCTTCTGAAATTTCGATCTGATTGATCAGTGCGGATCGGTCTGTCTTTTTCACGGGAACGCCGAACCATCTGGTTTCGGCATTCGGATCCTTGATCTGTGCCCGATTCTGAAAATATCTTCGTTCAAACTGCACATCGTCATAAAACACGAATGCGTCTGAATTGATTATTTTGTGAAAATAACCGAGCCAGGGAAAAAAGTGAGGTTGGTGGATGGCTATGGTCAAGGTTAATAAATTATTTCTTTTACAACTTCAAAGGCTTCAGCGTATTTCACTCCGATCTGGCTGCCTCTGAAACTGGCTCTGCCAATAATCGCTTCAGCTATCGAATTGTTGCCAAACACACTTTTGTAGGCATCAATCGACTGCTTCTTTTGTTCTATATGATCGCTGATATTGATAAACATTTGGGGTCTGAATGCATAAGTTGAGATACCGCCGGGTATCATAGTTTCATACATATAGACCGAACATCTGTTTTTACGGGTGGCACCGTAAACGATTTTTGCAAGCGCCTGATGATCCTGGTGTGAATCGTGTTCCCAGGTCATAAACACATGGCCGGGGTCAAAGTCTCTGATGATTTGGTCAAACAGTTTGGTTGTCTCGCGGTTGTATCCGAAAGTGTAGGGATCCAGATCGAGTGTTTCCATTTCAACGCCCATGATTTCGGCTGATTTGACAGATTCTGCCATTCTGATTTTTTTGGCTGTTTCAGACGATTGTCCGTACACATCCTCACAGGGAATGATCAGGTTGATGATTTTGACTTCATAGCCGTTTTGAACGAGTCTGGCAATGCTCCCGCCCATACCGATCTCAATGTCGTCTGCATGCGGTGCCAATGCCAATACTTTCTTATTCTTACTTTCCAGCATAAGATTTATTGGTTTTATTAAGTTTGAAATCACAAACGAAAATACCTACCACAATTCCGGGTACAGCTCCAAAACCGGATACTGTAATAATATAGGTTAAATAGAGAATCAGAGCAAATATAGGTAATTCTGTTTTTTGTATTCTATAGATTTTAAAAAGTTTTTTTAATCTCCGAAACATGAACAGCAGAAATACTGCAAATGCAATCAGCCCGTATTCGACCATCACGTTCAGGTAAAATGAATGAAGTTCAAAACCTTTTCCGTACATACTGTCAATCGCATCTTCAATCTTTGTCGAGTATTGGAGACTGAATTCAGGCCCCTTGCCGGGACCATAACCGGTCAGTATCTTCCAGAGCCCTTCTTCCTGAAAATACAAAAATGCTTCTGACCACTGATTGGCACGACCGGTACTTGCACCTGCCAATCCCTTTTGGTTACTGAATGTTTTTTCTATCCATTTGTCGGCCAAATCGGAATAAGTGGACATGGAAACAACAGCAAATGTAACAAAGAGCGCACCCACAATCGGCAAAAGATATTTCGGATTAAATTTTCTCAATGCCAGCCAGAAAAACAATACAGAGGTCAGCATCAAAAATCCGATCCTGGATGTGGTCACCACAAGCAGAAACATAATGATTACCAATGTGATATTTTTAAGCAGTTTTCTTTTGTTATCCGCAAAAAAACTTACCCAGTATGCACGATCCGAAAGTATCAGAACGGCTGCCAGCACCAGCCCGATACTGAGCATACTCGGGTCAGCACTCACCGCTTCGGATGAACTGTCTTTAAATTCAAAACGGGTGGCTGCGTTTTTTGCAATTGAAGCAATCAAAAGTATCGCACTGAGTATAAAATAGATATTGAATTTTTTGAAATAATCATATCTGGTGAGATAAAGCCGTGTAATAAAGGCCATCATCATCGTCTCCATAATCCTGGTAAAATGAAGAATTTCGCCTCCGATCATTACGCCGTAAACCACAAATATCATTACAAAAAGAAGGATACCCATCATTATTTTACTGAATATCACATTGATAAACAGCTGTCTTTTTCTGACAAACCAATAGACGAGTGTCATAAACAGTATCACCGAAACGCCGTTGTACGAAATTACATGCTGTCTGAGCAGTCCGATAAACGGAGAGAAAGTAATCAGAGCAGCTGAAAACATATATACCCCCTCCTTTTTAATCGCAGAATAAGCAAAAGACAGACCGATAAACAATGTCAGCACTTTTCCGGCAACTGCAAAATGATTGGTGAAAACGATCAGCGAAACCAATAAAAGCCCTGCCAGCAGCAATTTCTCAAGAAGAGAAAGCTTTATTCGGAATCCTGTTTTACTGATTTTCATTTGAAGACTCTTTGAAGGCTGCAATTTAATTCGTTTTTAATCAATTTGGTCATTTTTCAAAAAAGCAAGCATCTTTGAAATATACACTTCTTCGCTGAACTGTTCGATATGACGGTCAAGTGATTCCATCAGTTCTGTCAGCTGATTTTCAGACATTGAAATCAGACGGTTGTATTTTTCGACAAAATCATCATCGTCAAAACGCAGTTCCTGATTCGGAACAATCTCAATCTGACCGCCGGAATTGTGTACAAGCGGAATACAGCCTTTGAGAATCGCTTCAACAGTTGTGATTCCAAAATGTTCGTTGACTGCCGGGAAAAAATAAATCAAAGTCTGTCTCAGTATCTTTTCCATCTCTTCATTTGAAGCATTCGGAACAAACCGAATATTTGAAAGCTTTTTTGATTTTGCTTCACTGATCAGTTCATTCAGATAATGTTCTCTCTTCGGACTGACTCCGCCCATGATCACAAATTCGCGATCCGGATTTTTGACAGCCAGTTCAAAAAGCATTTCCGGCCGTTTGTATTTCATGATCCGGCTGAAAAAAGTGGTGTATTTTCTTTCTTTTAAATCAAATTTTGTCTTTTTCTCAAAATCCAGCTGATTGGACGGATAGACTACTTCCAATTTTTTCCCGTGTGCTTCCAGATACATATCGGCAGTGTATTTTGAGTTGATCACATAATTTGCATTTTTCTGAGGAATATAAGCCGGATAAAATCTTTCAAGAAATATTTTGTAAAACGCTTTTCCGATTCTGAATTTGAAATCCGAAGGTTCCAACTGGGGCAGCAATGGCGGTCCGGACAGATAGAAAAGATGCGGACGGTTTTCGTCAATTCGCACAAACGGCATAAACGCATAAACAAAATCAAATTCTTTGGGAATCCTGCTGATTTTGAACATATCAAACGGTTCAACCATATAGCGGACAGTCGTCGGAAGTTTTTTCAGTCGGACGGATCTGATCGGAAGTTTCAAATAGGAATAATCCAATTTCAAACCCATCGAATCAATGATTGGTTTTGACGGCGGTTCGTCCCAAAAAAGTGTCGGTGTGATGCCTCGACCGTTCAAACCTTTGATCAGCGAAAAGACACAGGTCTGAACACCGCCCAATTCCGTCAAATCATATACGATTGCGATTTTCATTTTGATTCTGCAACTTTTACAATCCGGTCAAAAAAATGTTTCACCTGCTTTTTTCCGCCAAAGCTTTCAATTGCAGATGAATATGCACTTTCAATCATCATTTCTCTTTCTTGTTTATTTTTCAGTAATCTGATGATTTTTTCAGCCAATTCCAAATGACTTTCGGCTGAGTTGACATCAAAATACAAACCTGTTTTTCCGTCCTCAACCATTTCGGTACAACCGCCGGTATTTGAACAGACCACCGCAGTTTTTGCAAGTGATGCTTCGATAATCGTTCTCGGGAAAGGTTCACGATCGGAAGTCATACAGAAAACATCGAGCTCCGAAATCAATTCGACCGCATCATTTCTTCTTCCCCAAAATTTAACTTTATTCGAAATTTCAAGTTCTCCTGCCAGTCTGATCAGTGAATTTTCAAAATCTTTTTCCTGATCGGTCGCACTGCCCACCACATGAAATCGGGCATCGGGCAGTTCATTGAGCACAATCGGAATTGCTTTCAAAAACAGATCCGGCTGTTTGTAGGTTGTGATTCTGCCGACAAATCCGACATTCTGAAATTTGGAATCAAGAATTTTTTGTTTTTGATTTTTAATTCTTTTCAGCAGTGAATCGATGTCGATGGTGTCATAACAAACTTCAACTTTGGGATGAAGATTTTCAAAATAATCTTTTACATCTTTTGAAACTGCAAATATTTCGGCTGCTCTTCCAATCTGTTTGAAATTGATTTTTTTTTGTTTTGAAAAATATTCGCGGGTATAAATAATCAGTTTCTTTTTTGACAGTTCGGCTGCGAGCGAAACCCTGAAACTTGCTCCAAAGGTGTTGCAAAGCACAATGTCAAATCCGTTTTTTTTCAGCCATTTTGAATAGAATCTTGAAGTCAGCAGATAAAGTCCGGGATATTTTCTTCTTACCCCCGAGAATCTTTTGGAATGAACCTTAAAACCCTGTTTTTGATAAAATTCGGTCAAAGGCCCGTAACCCGGTGTCTGCATTTCGATTTCAATGTTTTCCGGAATTTTTGCCAGCATATCGTTGATTGCATATTCGGCACCGCTGATGATGTTATTAGTCGAATGCACAATCAGCACTTTTATCATTTGAAGCGGTTTTTTATCGATTTAAGAAATTTATAAAACGGAATTGAATGCAGTGTTTTTTCCAAATTGCGGCTTTTGATTTCCAAAATTTCTATGGTTCCTCTGGCTGCCGACAGTTCGAGTTTCAATTTTTTCAAATCCATTTTGTCAGCCCATTCCAAACCGGGATAATACACACTCAGATCAGATTTTAGCGCAAGTGTTCCCAAATACGAATTGTCCAAAATTGATTCTGGCATTTCATTGTTTCTGCCTTTGTATTTTATTATTTCTTTGATCAGTCTGACCAGTCTGTCATTTGGATCTTCAAGCGTGTAGAGTTGTTCATGAAACAGAAAATCCTGATATTCCAATTTGACTGCCGGCGGATTCAACAGCTCATTAACCACCGAATCAATATGTGTCTGAGCCGAAATGGACCAGGCGGTTTCAAAATAATGAGGAAGATTGTGATAATCCAAAATTGCAACCGGCACTTTGAGTGTCATCGCCTCCAAAATGGTGGTCGATGGCGTGGTAATCACAGCATCCACCTGCTGAATGATTTCGTGAATTTCTTTTCCGTTGAGATCGCTCAGACTGTTTTCGACTCCGATCAGTTTGTGATAATCTCCGGTGATTCGCCAGATGACTTCGATGTCCTTTCTTTTTGAAAAATATTCTTTCAGATCGGTCAGCGACTGAATTGTTTTTTCAGCCTGTTTCTCAGTAAACGCAGGTGTTTTTGCTGTACTGATCAGTATTCTGTTTTTCTTTTGGCTGAGATGACTGAAATCATTTCTGATATTCATGATGTGTTTCAGTCTGGGCATTCCGGTAATTTCACATTTCCCAAAATTTCCCCAGCTTTCCAAAATTCTAAAATCTTTGAATCCGAGACAGGCGATTTTGTCCGCAAATGCCGGCTGATTCAGCGGGTTTGGCCCGTTACCGATGATTTTTCCTTCTCTTGTATAATCCCAGGTTCTGCGCCATTCGAGGATTCCGTCCATCATTTGAAGCGTCAGGATCCCGTTTTCATTGCAAAATGAAACAATATTGCCCAATTCACACCAGTGTTCATCGGGAACAATCACCAGATCGGGCGACATTGAAACCAGCTGATTTGGCTCGTACTCAGCCATATATTCGAGTTCGTCGCCAAAATGATCTTCTATCGTTTTAAAATGTCTTCCTATATATCTTTTGTCACCGATTACGAGTATCATCTTTACAATTTGATTCTGTTTTTAATCTTTTTCAATTATCCTCAATCCGCCGCCCATCACAGCTGTACAGTTATCGGGCAAATCTTTTGTCACTACCGCATTTGCACCGATCTTTACATGATTTCCGATTTTTACATTTCCGATGATTTTTGCGCCGACTCCGATCAGCACATTGTCGCCAACCGTCGGAAAACCGTAACCTTTACTGTCTTTGTCGGTATTCGATCCGATGGTAACCTGCTGATAGATGATACAGTCCTTTCCGATTTTTGCGCCTCTCGACACAAATATTCCGTAAATACCGTGCGGCAGCTCGGGTTTGCCTTCGATCACTGCTTCGAGCGGAATTGCGCTTCCCATCGATTTCATCAGTTTTGAGTAGCGGTACTGATAATATAGCTTTGAAAATTTGTTGTTTGCATTCAATGCTTTGGTTCTCAGCCGCCAAAAATAATCGCTGTCGTTTTTCAAAACGAAGCTTTTTATCTTTTTCACAATGCCGTTATCCTGAATGCCCACTTTTTATTTTTGAGATATTTAAGTTCTTTTTGATTCCTGATTTGATATCGATCCAAATCATCCGAAACGGAATTCCAAGTCCTTTTTCTTTTGGAAAATCATAATGTTGAATCCATCTGAAAATTCCTCTGATGATCTGACCGTTTCTAATCTGATCCTGCGCCATGTCTCTGTTGTTCTCATTGATTTTATAATGAATGATTTTTCGAATCTCGGGATCTTTGAAATGTTTCAGCAAAAGACCATAGAATTTGATGCCGAGTCTGTGAAAAAATTTAAAATCCTTAATTCCTGTCCAGACACCACCCTCGTGTCTTCTGTATGCCGACATATTGTCCGGAAAATATCTTCCGGGACCCTGCTCGGCAAGCAGTATGATTAGTGCATAATCAAAATTCATCACTTTTGACATCATATCGATGGTTTTCTTTTTCAATGCAGACATTCTGTAAACAAACGAACCGGATGCAAATGTCCTTTTGATGAGCACCGATTTCAGATCGATATCCTCTTCGGGATCACCTTCGTCATTTCTGATTGAAACTTCTCCGGTTTCAAAAATAACCAGCGAATTGTTGTGGCAGCAGAAACTGTATTCCGGATTTAATTCCAAAAAATCGACCTGTTTCTGAAGTTTGATCGGATCAGTCCAATAATCGTCGCCTTCGAGGACTGCTATATATTTTCCGCCGATATTTCTGTACAGATCGAGATTGTTTTCAATATGCCCGAGATTCTTTTTCTGAAAAACAAGTTTGAATATTTCGGGATACTCTTTCTGATATTCCAATACGATCTTTCGGGTATCGTCTGTCGAAAAATCATCTGCAATTACAACTTTGATGCTGAAATTCGTTTTCTGCATCAGTATGCTGTCCAATGCCTCTTTTATAAATTCCTGATGATTGTATGTGAGCATTGCCACACAAACCATCGGGTTTTCGGGTGTTTCGTCAATCAGTTCGTATCTGAACTGATCCGGTTGCACATTTTCCATAAGTAGTCCGTTTTTAGAGATGAGTACTGAGTTTTCATTTTATTAAGCAGAGAATCTTTAACGATCATCAAATTCACAGTTCTTTGATTTTAAAATTTCACTTATTTCCTCCTTTTATCATTTTTTTCAGTCCGGCTCTCAGAGGGCCAATTACACCCCGGACAGTATTGGTCAGTCTTTTGTCACTTGGAAAATCATAATATCTGAGATATCTGAACAGTCCGTTTATGATTTTTCCTTCGCGGTTCTGATGCAAACCATAATCGCGCTGGATTTTGTTCTTTTTTGATCGGATGGTTTTTCTGATTTTCGGGTCTTTGAAATAATCATAAAGCAGATCATAAAATTTCAGATCCTGATTGATGAAATACATCGGATCGCTGATTCCGCTCCAGACGCCTCCGTCATGAACCCTGTAAACCGACATCGCTTCGTGCAGATATTTTCCCAAACCGTTTTCGGCAAGCAAAACCACAATTGAATAATCGTCTTTATCGGTCTGATAATACCAATCCGGAAATTCCTTCAAGGCATCTCTTCTGAAAAGCAGCGAAGCAGTCGCCACATTGTTTTGAATGATGACCGAGTTGATATCCGGATTTTCATCAATTTTATAATCACCAATTCTCAGACTTTCCTTTCCGGTATTTTCAACCAGAATGACTGCATCATGAAAACAAAAACTGTATTCGGGATTGTAATCAAGAAAATCTATCTGTTTTTGCAGTTTCAGCGGATCTGTCCAATAATCGTCGCCTTCGCAAAGCGCAACATATCTTCCGGTACACTGTCCGTATGCCCAGATAAAATTTTTGATCATCCCTTTGTTCTGCAGATGTCTGGTATATTTTATACGGTTTCCGTTCGGATGATTTTCAATCAGGTCACGAACAACTTTTTCGGTATTGTCGGGCGAACAGTCATCGGCAAGAATCAGTTCAACATCAAAATCGCACTGCTGCATCAGCACGCCTTCCACAGCCTGCCTGATGAGATGTTCGTGTTTGTAGGTGGTCATTACCACGCTTACCGATTTTGAAATCATTGATGAATTTTAATTTTTATGAATTGATGATGTCGCAGATCTTTTTGATTTCGTCTTCCTCCAAACCGACATAGAGCGGAAGACTCAAAACTCGCTTTGACACATCTTCTGATACCGGCATCTCTTTCCCGTTTGCAAACGGAATGGTATTCAGCGATGGATAAAAATATCTTCTCGGGAAAATTTCGTTTTTGTTCATCTCAGCCACTTTTTCCAAAAGCAGTTCTTCGGAACCAAACAAAACCGGATAATAACTGTAATTCCAGTCTGTTCCCGGTCTGATTTTTAATCTTTGCAATTTTGAAAAATCAAGCAGTTGGTCATATTTTTCAACCACTTTCTTTCTTTCCGAAATAATTTCATTCATATACGGGAAAACAGACAGACCCATTGCCGCCTGAAGTTCAGAGATCTTCGCATTGATCCCTTCCGCATAAAATTCAATAGGTGTAATCTGACCGAAATTATGGCTGTAATACAGCGGAAGTCTCAGTTCTNNAGAGATGGCTTTTCTTTCCTCAATGATCTTTGGAACATCGGGTAATACACTCAAACCCATAGCAGCGTGCACTTCGGAGTTTTTGGCGTTGATGCCCGGAAGGTAGTAGTCGTCATAGATATGCCCAAACTGCCTCAGTTTATACAGGGTGTCAAACACTGTATCGTCCTGCTGTATGAAAAATCTTGGTCGCATGAAAACTGCAGGTACTGATATCACCGTAATTGAATACGCTTTTGCCGTTGTAATTGACGCCAAAACAATGGGCTGCATCATAAATCACTTTCAGATTGTGCTTTTTTGCGATTCTCTCAATCGCATCCACATCGCAGGGATTTCCAAACACATGAGTGGCAAGTATGCAGGTCGTTTTTTCTGTAATCGCAGCTTCGATTTTGGTTTCGTCTATGGTTAGAAATTCGGGATGAATGTCCACAAAAACAGGTGTGCAGTTTTCCCAAACGATGGACGAAGTGGTCGCTACAAAACTGAATGGTGTGGTGATGATCTCACCTCTTTTTCCCAAAAGTTTGACCGCAATCTGAAGCGGAACCGTACCGTTGTTCGTAATCGCAATCCAATCGACGCCCAGATATTCTTTCAGTTTCTGTTCGAGCAAAAGAACGAGTTCACCGCGATTGGTCAGCCAAAATTTGTCAAATGCTTTTTGGACCCAGCCGGTGTATTCCTCAATCGGCGGCAAAAATGTTTTGGTTACGTTTATCATCACTGAATCTTAAGATTATTGAATAGAAAGTTTGTTTTAAATTTTTTCGAAATTGAATTTATTGTCAGACTTCCTGCAATTCAACCATTTTTTTGAATTTTTCGGATTTGTTGATCAGTCCGTTGAAATCTCCGTTTCCGATGATGTGTCCGTCATCCATCAGATAGATCTGATCCACATTTCGGATGGTGGACAGACGGTGCGCAATGATGATCATCGTGTAATCACCTTTCAGCGCATCGATATTGTTCTGAATTTCGCGTTCGGTTTCAGAATCAAGCGCTGAAGTCGCTTCGTCCAAAATCAATATGTCGATGTCTTTGTACAACTCTCTTGCAATCGAGACCCTTTGTTTCTGACCGCCCGAAAGATTGATTCCGTTGTTGCCGAGCAGAGTCTCTTCTTTGTTTTCAAGCGAATCTATAAAAGTTGAAATCAAAGCCTGATCGATTGCTTTTTGGAATCGTTTTATATTTTCTTCAGTTTTTTCTGCCCAGAAGGTAACATTGTTATAAATGGTGTCGTTAAAAATCACAGCTTCCTGAGCGATATATCCGATCCTGGACTGATAATCTTCTCTTTTCAATCGGTTGATATTCTTCCCGTCAATTTCAACACTTCCCGAATCCACATTGAGCAGGCCGCTGATCAGATTGACAAGCGTTGTTTTTCCGCTGCCGCTCTCACCCACCAAAGCCACACTTGTGTTTGACTCGATGTCGATGCTGACATTCTTTAAAATCTGTTTGTGTCCAAATCCAAAACTGATGTCTTTGACTGAAATTTCTTTTTGAAACTTTGAGAATCTCTCCTTTCCATCATTTTCGGAATGACTTTTCAGTTCATCTTCAAAATCTTTCAAATTGTCGATTGAACCCGAAAAACCAAGATAGGTATTGTAATTGTTCTGGAAATTCATCAGCGAATCCAGTGCGCGGTAAAAGAAAAGCAGGCTGACCAGAATCGCAGCCAGATTTCCGCCGAGCGCAAAAACCTGAATCAGAATGACAATACAGACGACTGCAATCAAAAGCGGTTCGCGGGTTGCCATCACGATTGCATTCAGGATTCCGATCTTTCGGTTGGTCACCTCGATGTCTTTGATGGTGCTGTTCAGTTTTGTACCGTAGCCTTTCAGTGAACCGGTTGCCTTCAGGTATTTGAAATTTGAAATATACTGAATCACCAGACCGTGGAAATCACTGTTCTGACTGGTGAAGTCTTTTGATTTTTCCTTTGTCTTCTTAAAAATCGAATTGTATGAAAAGTTGATAATCAGCCCGCCGCTGCAAACCAGCAGAGCAAATTTGTAATCGACCATAAACACAAAAAACAAATAGACCAAAGTCATAAAAATTCGCTGCAAACCACCGATGTATGCGTTGTATGCGCCGTTGATCCGCCAGATTTCATCTGTAAATGTATTTTGAATCCGGCCGACATCTGATCCGACAAATCTTTTGAACGAATACAGACTCAGCAGGTTGGTCAGTTTGATTCTCAGTGAAGAAATAAAGAATTGGTTGACCACCACCCGATAAGACAGATTGATAAAATTGGCAAGACCTTTCAGCGAAAAGAAAATAAACAATACGAGCAGTGCTGATTTTAAAGTCATCGGCAGGCCGACCGCATTGAATCCGTCCATAATAAAACTCAGATTACCCAAACCTTCACCGCTCAGCTCTTTGCTGCCGTCAGCCATCTGAAGCAGCGGCAAAAACATAGTCAAACCAAAAGCATCCAGCGTTCCGACCAGTATGCTGAATCCGATTACGGTAAAGATCCGATAACCCAGATAGCGGTAGAAATATATAAAAGTGGAAAAATATTTTTTGATAAGTTTCTTCATTTATGTCTTTTCTTATTCGTTTTGGTTCCTACTTTTTTTGACAACCAGCCTTATTGATCCCGACAGCTATCGGGATGGCTTCGCCTCCCTCAGTCCCATTTCGGAACTGCAGCGGCAAATAATTTTGTTCAAATTTTAATTTACGCAACGGCTTTTACCCGGCGTATTTTGTTTTTTGCAACATTCACCCTGTAATTGATATTGAGTGATTTGAACTCGATCAGTACACGGTAGTTGCCTGCATCTTCAATTGCTTTTGCCCACAAACCCATAAACGGTCCCGAAATGATTTCAACTTCTTCTCCTCCCGAAAAAGTTTCGGGCGAACAGCTCTCCCAATCCATTTCATCTGAGGTCAGCAGTCTCAGATGTTCAATCTCTTTTGGTGTGATTTCTCCGATTTTCCCTTCCAGTTTGAGTATGGTGTAAAATCCGGGAATGCTATAAATCGGTTTTTTGTCAACTTTCGGATCTTTGACAAATACAACCGACGGAATCAGCGGCACTTCGACCTTCTTTTTCCGGTCGCTCCATATTCGATAAGTCGTTTCCAAAGGAAGATAGGACGTAAACCCCAGATCTTCAAGCTGTTTATTCACTTTCTTTTCACATCTGGATTTGGTTCTGACCGCAAACCATTTTACGTTATCCGCAGTCTGAATATCAACAGGGCAATATTTTGACAACTGTCTTTCATCCATTATTTCTTCTTTTTGGAATTCTCAGCAGCCGGCTTTGATGTATTCTTTTTATCGGATTTTAATTTCTTTTTCAAATCTTCCATTTTGATGGATTTCAAAGGGTTTTTCAATTTGATGTTCTTTAAAGAACTTAATCCTTTTCTTGAATTCTCGGTATAACCGTAGGTATAGCCGTATCCGTAATATCCTTTGCCCGAATAGTCAATTCCGTTGATCAGAACAGTCATATTGCTGAATACATTGGTTTCTGTAATCTCATTGAGTTTTGCAAGCATACGTTTGTCGAGATAGTTCAGTCTGACCAGATAAATTGTCAAATCTGCCAGATTTCTCATGTTCAATGCATCTCCAATCGGGATGACCGGTGTACAGTCAATGATGACATAATCGTATTTTTCCTTTAATTTTTCAATCAGCTTTCTAAAATTATCTTTCATCAAAAGCTCAGACGGATTGGGTGGGATTTCACCCGAAGGCAGAAAATCAAATTTATATCCGTTTGGTTTGGTCATCAGATTATTTTTCAAAGCCAGACTTGATTCTGCAAGCATATTTGATACGCCGCCTTTCACCTGATCTTTGGAAATTTTCAGTGTATCAAGCAGTTTTGAGTGTCTCAAATCGGCACTGACCAATATTACATTTTTGTTAATCAGACCGAGCGTTTGTGCCAGATTGGAAGAAATCAGCGATTTTCCTTCTCCTTTGATGGTTGAAGTGACCATGATAACCTTTGATTTTTCGGATTGGTCTTCGAGCATAAACTTCAGATTCGATCTGACGGTTTTAAACGATTCTGCAAATGCAGTTCTGTCTTCTTCGGTAATGATCGGCTCTTTTTCATCTGATTTTGGAATTTCGCCCAAGATGCTTCCTTTGTAATATTTTCGCAGGTCTTCACGCGTACGTACTTTGCTGTCCAAAAGAAACATCAGATAAATGATACCGAACGGAATTCCCAATCCGAGCACCATACCGATCAGATAGGCTTTGTTTCTGTTCGGACTGACCGGATATCCGCTGCTTCTTGCATAATCAAGAACTTTGAAAGCATTAACCTTACCGGCTGCTTTGATTTCGGCTTCTTCTCTTTTCTGAAGCAGGTACATATAGACCGATTCAATGATCTGCTGATCTCTTGAAATGCTTGTCAGTATACTTTCCTGACGCGGCATTCTACCGATTTTTCCTATAATACCCGATTTTTTGTTTTGAAGGCTTCCCAGCTGTGTCATCAGGTTGTTCTGATACAGATTCAGACTGTTTGATACATTTCTTCTCACAGTGTTCAGACTCTGATCCAGATTTTGAACGATCGGGTTGTCTTCTTTTGCAGATTTGATGATGTCCTGTTTTTGAAGCATCAAATTGTTGAACTGATCTACCCCGGTATTGATATTAGAATTATTGATTCCCACATAGGTTGGAAGCAGCGTTTCGGTTGACTGATTCAGGTTTTGAGACAACTGTTCAACAATCAGCAGCTGGGCATTCAGTTCTACAATTTCGCGATCGACATTTGATACATCCTGAGCCGAAATATCAGATTCGGTATCGATGTTCATGATTTTGTTGCCTGCCTTGAAGCTTTCTTTTGAACTGTCGATTCCGCTCAGATTTTTTTCGATAAATTCAAGTCTCGCCTGGATGAAATCTGCAGATGCTTTAGAAATCGCCTGACTGTCTTCCTGTATATCCTGATCATAAATTTCGATCAGTCCGTTGAGAAATGTTTTTGCAATCTCAACATTGGTAGAAACCATTGAGATGTCTATAATTCTTGAAAAAGCTCCTTTGTTTTCGCCGGTGAAATTCAGCGCGCCCTGAAATTTCATGGTCTGATTTTCGACTGATTTGAATCGGATATTGATTTCAACCGGAAGTGTCTTTTCCAAATTGCTTCTTTCAAACTTTATACTGTCATACCGGGTTTTGATCTTCTGGCCGTATTTGTAGATTCCAGGCGGAACCACCGAACTCTCGATCACTTCAATCGATTTTTTGCTGACTTCGGCATTGATGTATCCTGAGAAATCATGGTCGAGATAGGCAGTCTTGTTGTCAAAAACCACCACTGCCGGACTTTCGCTTTCAGCCACATCATTAGATCCGAACCGGCCGACGGTGCTGTATTCGATATTCAGTTTGTTGTTGGCTACAACTTTTGAAACCAGTCTGTAAGAGCTCAATGCCTTGATCTGGTCGCTCACGTCTGCTATGCTGACTCCGCCAAGGCCAAGCGATTCTTTGATGTAATCGTTTTGAGAATCTCCTTTTTGATCTTTCAAAAGGATGTGTGCCGAGGTGTAATATTTAAACGGCGTATATCTTAAATACAGAAATGAGGCAGCCAATGCTATGATTAGCGAAACTGCAAACCACTTCCAATATTTGAGATAGGCCAATGCCTCTTCTTTCAGGTCAATGTTCGAATCCTCACCTTCAAAGTTTGATTCGGTGTAATATTTATCTGCCATCTGATTTTCATTTAAGGCTTTATCGTATTAAAATACTGACTAATGCAATACCTATACTCACTACAGAAATGACAGTTGAATAATTCAATATTTTTGAAGACTGAACTCTCGCTTGATTTGGTTCGACGTACACCACGTCGTTTTGTTTCAGATAAAAGAATGGCGAATCCAGAGTTTCTCTTTTGGTCAGATCAATTGTATTGATCGTTTTTTGACCGCCTCTTTCGCGAATGATCATTATGTTGTTTCTCTTACCTTCAATCTTCATATCTCCCGCCATTGCAAGTGCGTCAAGTATTGAAACTCTTTCGTTGTCAAGGTTGAACACACCCGGACTTGTCACCTCACCCATTACGGTGATTCTGAAATTATTAATTTTGATGGTGACACTCGGATCAACGATATAACTGCCCAGCTTTGATTTGATCATTGCTGTTGCCTCATCTCTGGTGAGTCCTGAAAGTTTCAATTTTCCAAGAATCGGAAATTCTATGTTTCCGTCCGAATCAATTGTAAAACTTTTGGAAGGAGCACCGCTGCCACCGGTTTTCAAATCCTCGTCTCCCACCTGATTAAAGGGTTGTATCGCTCTTGAATCGGAACCGATTACATTGATACTCAAATTGTCACCCGGTTGGAGCGTTGGAATGTTTTCTTCATATACTGTGGTCGGAATGGCATCGCCCTGAAAATAAACAATGTCTTTGCTGGATGCACATGAATTCAAAATCAGAGCAAAGACCGCCAATAAAAAGCCGCTTTTAAGCATTAGGTTATAGTTTTAGGTTAAACTTTAGTTAAGTTGTTCAAAAATAAGAATTTTTTCCATTCGCCAAACTTTTTATATCACAAAAGAAATTATGAAGACACAAAAAAAAGGAACCCTAAAACGGATTCCTTTTTTTGTAATTATATTTTCCTGATCTTTTAGAACGGATATTCGTAAATTTTTGATTCATGGAAATAAGGGTTTCCTTTCGGTTCCAAATTCAGTTTGCTGATCGCACTGAATACCACATAGGTAAACAATCCGCCCACAAACATAAGCGATCCGATTTCAAGCAGACCAAAGTTGTGGAATGCACCCACTGCAGCCGGCATAATCTGATTGTAGAAATCCCAGTAGTGACCCAATATAATCATAACACCCATCCAGAAAACAAGCTGAGGAACTCGTTTGATGCCTGAACTGGTCATAATCAAAAGTACAAGCAGGAAGTTTACCAAAAGCATCCAGTAATAACCGGGATACTGTGCATTTCTCTGCTGGAAGTACTGAACCTCTTCAGGAATGTCAGCATACCACTGAAGCATGAACTGACAGAACCAAAGATAAGTCCAAAGGATACTGAAACCAAACATATATTTTGCAAGGTCGTGCTGGTGGTTGTCGTTAAACAACGGCAGCGAGCCCTGATTTTTCAAATAAATCGAAATGATGGCAGTCAGTGCAACCGCTGCAACCAGATGGCTCACCATTCCGTAGAACATAAAGATGGTTGAGTACCAGTGCGGGTCGAGTGACATCACCCAATCCCAAGCCATACCTGTGATGGAAAGCGAATACAGCACGATGAAAACCACCGCTGCAGTGAAAAGTTTTTCCCAGTTTTTTCTGTCTTTGACTTCGTCCAGTCTTTTTGTAGCTCTTTTAATCCAAAACAAACCGGCAGAAAAAATCAGTACATAGAGTACGCTTCTGCTCAGCCAACCCGGAATGTTCAGCCAGATTTTTGATTTTGAAGCAATGAATATATCGTAATGCGGATCTGTCGGATCAACCAGTGATTTGTCCATCCAATGGAACAGATGATTTCCGCCAAATGCAGATGCAAATACAATGATCAGCATAAGTATACCGCCGACCGGTATATAGGAAGCAATTCCTTCCATCACTCTTGAAACCACAATCGACCAGCCCGAGTTGGATGCAAACTGTACACAAAGGAAAAACAGTGCAGCCGCCGAAAGACCGAATGCAAAATAAGATGCGGTCATCAGTGCAGCCCAGGGTCTGTTGGCAACATGATGTTCCCAGGTGTGCCACTGCGGATTGTCGTGACCCTCAAGATGGGTCTGGTTCAATTCCTGATATTCTGCAGACTGATAGTCTCCAAAGAATTTCTCGGGATGACTTTGAACCATATTTTCAATATACTTCGGATCTTTCTGATCCGCGCTGTTCATAAATACCCCGATCCCGTACAGCACTGCTCCAAGGATGATCAGTACAAAGGATGCTAACTTCAATTTGGGTGAAAAACTATATTGCATAATCTTTATTTCCTTAATTATTGATTTGAACTTTCAGCACCTTCTCCATTGTCTGCGGCTGCAGCAGTGGTGTCAATACCTTTTAATTTCATAACATACTCGGCCACTCTCCAACGGTCAACCTGTGTAAGCTGAGGCGCATAAGGTCCCATTGCGTTTCTTCCGTACATGATCACATGATAGACAGAACCGACACTGATTTCTCTTTCAGCAAAAGTAGGTACGCCCGAATAGGCTTTGCTTTTGACGATTGAACCCTGTCCGTCTCCTCCGTCACCGTGACAAACTGCACAGGTGATGTGATACAGATGTTCTCCTCTCTTCAAATCATTTGCTCTGTTTGCAGGATCAAGCGGAGAAGTTTTGATATCCTTTGACTTGTTGTAGTCGTTCATTGTGTTTTTCAGATTCCATGGAAGAATCGTCTGTTCGTCCGTCTGCGGAACAGTGCCGTCAGCCGGCCACAATGCGGTCGTATTTTTATGATCGTCAAATATTTTAACGCCCGAACCTTCTTCAGGTCTTACCGGCCAATAACCGAAATCAGCTTCCATATACGGATCATAGGCAACCGGATAGTACATGTCGGGCATGAAAACCAGACTCGGATCCTTTTTTGTACCGGAACATGAACTCATTACAACAGCAAGGCCAATTGCTCCAAAAAATATTATTCCTTTTTTCATTTTCATATCTTAATTGAACCGGTTATAAATCTTTTACTGTTACTTCTTCAGCTCCTGTATTGATAAATGCATCTCTTACTTTGTCCACATCATTTGATTCAATCTCCATCAGAAATTTATCGTCTGTGGTTCTCGGATCGGGATTCTGTGCTTTAGCACCCGGAAACATTTTGTTTCTTGCCAAAAAGGTAAGAGACATCAGGTGGGCAGAACAAAATACCACCAATTCAAACATGATTGGGATAAATGCAGGCAGGTTTTCAAAGAAAGTAAACGCGGGTTTACCACCGATGTCCTGCGGCCAGTCATGATTCATCATATACCACATCATCACAGAAGCCAGTGTAAAACCATAAACTCCGTAGAAGAATGCCAAATCAGAAATTCTTGTTTTTCTTAGTCCCAATGCTTTGTCAAGCCCGTGAACCGGAAAGGGTGTATAGACTTCTTTGATTGCAATACCTTCATTGTTAAAGGATCTGATTGCTTTCAGCAAATCGTCATCGTCGGCATATAAGCCATATATCGTTTTAGTGCTCATGATGATCGTCTTCTGTATGATGTTTCTTAAAATATTCTCCTGATGATTTCAAAATTGTTTTCAACTCCGCCTGTGCAATGACTGGGAAGGAACGTGCGTACAGCAGATAAAGCACGAAGAAGAATCCAATTGTTCCGATAAAGATACCAACGTCTATAATCGATGGCATAAACATGGTCCAGCCGCCCGGCAAATAGTCCCTTGAAAGGTTCACAACGATAATGTCAAATCGCTCAAACCACATACCGATATTGACAACCAGCGAGATGATGAATGTCCAGAAGAAACTTCTTCTGATTTTTCTGATCCAAAGCAGCGAAGGCACAAGTATGTTACAGGTAATCAGTGCCCAGAATGCCCACCAGTATGGTCCTACTGCCGCACCCGGCGAGAAATAGGTGAAGTCCTCATAACGGCTTCCGGAATACCAGCCGACAAAGAATTCGGATGCATAAGCAACCGCAACCATACCGCCGGTAACCAAAATTACCTTGTTCATTACTTCTATATGTCCTCTTGTAATATACTGTTCCATATGCATCACCTTACGCATCACGCTCAACAGCGTCTGCACCATTGCGAAACCGGAGAAAATCGCACCGGCAACGAAATAAGGCGGATAAACCGTAGAGTGCCATCCCTTGATCACCGAAGTGGAGAAGTCAAAGGATACGATGGTGTGAACCGAGAATACCAGTGGAGTTGCCAAACCTGCCAAGACCAAAGAAAGTTCTTCGTGTCTCTGCCAGTGTTTTGCTTTTCCTCCCCAGCCCATACTCATAAAGCTGTAGATCTTTTTTGAGAACGGTTTGGTTGCTCTGTCACGGATCATTGCAAAGTCTGGAATCAATCCCATGTACCAGAATACAACCGATACAGAGAAATAAGTCGAGATTGCAAACACGTCCCAAAGCAGAGCCGAGTTAAAGTTGATCCAAAATGATCCAAACTGGTTCNNGTAATATCCCAGGCCCAGCCGATGCTTCGGTTCAATCCCCAGACTCCGATTCCGGTACCAATGATGTACGAAATACAGCCAAGTCCGAACAGGAAGGTGACCATTGCAATTCCAAATGCGGTCCACCAGAGTTTTCCTGCCTTGTGCTCAATCGGATAGGAAATATCAACTGAAATGTCATGATAGGATTTGTTTCCTATAATCAAAGGGTCTCTAACCGGTGATTCGTAATGTGACATATTTTTATTTACTAATTTCTGTTAAACTTAAGCCTGTTCCTTCTTGTTCTTGATTTTAACATGATAGAATACATTCGGTTTGGTGCCCACTTCTTCAAGTGCACGGTAAACACGCTTGTCTTCACTCAGTTTTTTCACCTCACTCTCCTGATCGTTGATGTCACCAAAGGTGATTGCACCGGTCGGACAGGCACTTGCACAGGCTACTGAATCCTGGAATTCTTAATCAGCAACTCTTCTTCCTTCTTTCTTGGCTTTCAGGATTGCTGCCTGTGTATCCTGGATACAGAACGAGCATTTCTCCATAACCCCTCTGGTTCTTACCACCACATCAGGATTCAGTACCATACGGCCCAAATCATCATTCATGTGGTAATCAAATTTGTCATTCAACGCATAATTGAACCAGTTGAATCTTCTCACTTTGTACGGACAGTTGTTTGCACAGTAACGGGTTCCCACACAACGGTTATAAGCCATCATGTTCTGACCCTGACGACCATGTGAGGTTGCCGCAACCGGACAAACCGTTTCACAAGGCGCATGGTTACAGTGCTGACAGAGCATCGGCATAAAGATCACCTCCGGATTTTCGGTTGCCGGTTTGATCAGCAGTTTGTACTGATCGCCTTCGGTCATCGGTTGTGCTGCAGCCACTGCAGTTTCGTCGTTCTGAAGATGTTCGGGCAGTGCAACTTTACCTTCCAGTGCAACTTTCTGTGTCCTTACATTATTGGTTACGTCAGAGTAGTAACGGTCGATTCTCAACCAGTACATATCTCTTGACATTCTCATTTCTTTTTTGCCCACAACAGGAATGTTGTTTTCAACCTGACAGGCCACCACACAGGCACCGCAGCCGGTACATGCATTCATGTCAATCGACATATTGAAGTGTGGTCCTACCGAACGGTCAAACGAACGCCAGATATCGACTTCCTTCTCGGGAGATTTACCTCTCCATGTCGGCATCACAGAAGGTTTGTTCCATTCTTCGGCAGGATCGTTCATATACTGATCGATTGTCGCCTGACGTGCAATTTCATAACGACCCATCAGCGTGTTCTGCATCTGCATACATGCAAATTCATGTTTCTCGCCCTGATGAGATCTCTCAATCTTCACATCGCTGACAAACATGCTTCCGTTTGAATAAAGCGGATAAGCATTCACACCAACACCGTCACCTACCTTACCGCTTCTTGAACGTCCGTATCCGATCGCCAGTCCGACAGTTCCTACTGCCTGACCCGGCTGAATAAATACCGGAACTTTTTCAATGGTCTGATTGTTCGCAGTGATGTTTACATAATCACCGTTGAACTGCATACGTCCGTTTTTGACGTTTGCATTTTCAGATGTCTTGATGTCAAATTTGGGTGCATCAAGCGGGTTCAGTGTGATAAAGTTGTCCCAGGATGTTCTTGTAATTGGGTCGGGGAATTCCTGAAGCCAGGGGTTGTTTGCCTGGGTTCCGTCACCAATTCCAACACTGGAATACAGCTGTAGCTCCCATTCGCCCCCTTTTGAATTCGACAATTTGTCAACTGCAGCAGAAACATCTCCCGAACCTGACAGATCAACCGTTTCATTGGTTTCATTGTAACCGTTGTACAATGCCTGATTGAAACCGTAACCCATCTGCGGAAGTATGTTCTTTTCCCAGTTGTTTTTCAGATAATTATAATAAGCAGTAATTGACTGCTGATAAGTCGTTTTTGGAATCACCAGTTCGGTGTCGCCGCCGGTTCCTGCCGGCTCTGCTTCAATCTCGGCGCTTCCGCCCATCCAGCTGAGCAGCGAATCCTGAAATTGTCTCGAATGGAAGATTCTTTGGATCACCGGCTGCTGAAGCGAATAAACACCTGTAACCGGATTGTAGTCGTTCCATGATTCCAATGAATGAGGAACAGTTGCAACCAGATCCGAATATTTGGCGGTTTCGTCCATTCTTTCGGACATAGCCACCTTGAAATCGATACTTGTCAGTGCAAGTACAAAATCTTTTGATTTCGGATGATTGTAAACCGGGTTTACATTGTACATAAACAATGCACCGATATTTCCGGCTTTTGCATCAGAAAGCAGCTGATCAAAATCTTTGTCGTTTCCTTCTTTGAGCAGATTCACTTTTGTTTTTGAAACTGCATTGGATCCGATCAGACTGTTGATTGCATAACAAACCTGATAAGCTTCTTTACTTCCGTCTGCAAAAACAACCGCTTTGTTTCCTTTTGATTTGATTTCATCTACGATTGCAGACGCTATTTTATCGGAAGTCCCTGAAGTCAGGCCTTTATAGACTTCTCCGAGGGTTTTCAGCACCTGTGAAGTTTTCATCGGAAAACGGGTGTCGGCATTTGAACCGGTCATCGACATATTGCTTTCAAGCTGTATGTGTCTGAGCATGTTCGGACCGGGCTTTCTGGCAGCCGAATAACTGCTTTCCATTCCGCCTCCGTTGTAATCTCCCAGAAAATCAGCACCAAATGAAACCACCAGTTCGGAATTGGTCAGGTCATAGAACGGAAGCGCTCTCTGACCGTAAAATTCCTGAGCGGCATCAAGTGCAGCCGAATGATTCAGTGCATCATAAACGATATGCTGAGTAGTCGGATATTTGGTTTTGAATTCGTCGATCAGTTTTTTGGTGCTCGGACTCGCAATTGAAGAAGTCAGCAGTACCACTTTTTTGTCACCGACAGCATTCAGTTTTGAAATCACTTTCTGGTCCAGATCGGTCCAGGAAATGGTTCCAAAGTTTTTATCATGCCCCTGCAAAGGCCCTCTCAGCTTCTCAGAATCATAAAGTGAAAGCAAAGATGCCTGAACCCTTGTATTGGTGGTTCCGAAATATTTGGCGCCTTTGTTCGGTTTGATTCTGATCGGACGGCCTTCTCTGGTTTTGATCAGAATATTTGAATAATCCAGTCCGTCGTAATAGGTCGATGCATAATAGGTGGGAACTCCCGGCGTCACATCGTCAGGTTTTACCACATAAGGAATCGATTTTACTACGGGAGCTTCGCAGGCAGCCAAAGTAACCGCTGCGGTACTGAATCCCAATAATTTTAAAAAGTCGCGTCTCGAAGTATGAACCCCTTCCATCGCCTGTTTGTTGGCAAGGAAGTCTTCAACCGGAAGATCTTCACCGAATTCATCGCGTGCCAGCTGTTTGGTCAGTTCAGGATTCTCAAGTTCTTCGAAACTTCTCCAATATGTTTTTTTAGAAGCCATTTATACCTCTCTTATTTAATTTCTTAATAATGACATTTTGCACATTCCAAACCGCCGATTGCGTCAACCGTAATTTTGGTATGATCTCCATATTCTTTTTTCAGTTTTTCATGAAGATCCGCATAGTACTGACTGTTGTATTCGTTGGTCATATCTACTTCGGTGGTACGGTGACATTCAACACACCAGCCCATCGTAAAATCATTCGCCATTTTCACCTCATCCATTTTGCTCACATCACCGTGACATGCAAAACAAACCTGGCTGTCTTCGGGAAGATTCAATTCTTTTGAATTTGGAATTGTTTTATTTTTAATTGCTTTTAGGATTGCGTTCTCACCCGCAACCACATGCTGTTCGTGGCTGAAGTATACAAAATCCGGCATATTGTGGATTCTCACCCACTCAATCGGTTTCTGCTCTCCTGTGTATTCTGCCTGGTCAGGATCCCAACCGATGGCAGCATACATTTTCTGAATTTCACCTGTGTAAAAGTTCTTCACATCATCTCCGGACGCAAATCTTCCGCTTTTCACCAGTTCTTCTTCATAATAATCGCCTTTGTATTCTTTGATCATTTTGTGACAGTTCATACAGGTATTTGGCGAAGGAATTCCCGAAACCTTGCCGTATTTTGCACTTGAGTGGCAATACTGACAGTCGATTCCCTGAACACCGGCATGCACCTGGTGTGAGAAATAGATCGGCTGATCGGGCTGATAACCTTTGTCAACTCCGATTCCGAACATAAAGATCCAAAGCCCGTACAGTGCCAGCAGACTCAATGCCGCAAGCAGCACGTTGAATGCTTTGTTGTATTTGTGGATAAACTGAGCCAGACTGAATCCGGGTTTGTCTTCTGCCGTAACATCTGTCTTTCCGCTCAGCAGTCTTTTGAGCGCGCTCAATCTGAACAGTGTAAACAAAAGCAGCAGGGCCAAAACCACATAGGCAAAAATTACAATTCCGGTTGTTGAACTGCCCGAATCGGCAGGTGGAGCTGCAGCTGCAGATTCTTCCGCTTTCTTTTGCTTGGCATCGTTAAATGCCTGTTCACCGCCTTCCGGATCGCTGGTATAGGCCAATATGTCGTCTATATCCTGATCAGAAAGATTGGGGAAAGTCAGCATCGGTATCTTGTTGTACCTTTCAAAAACTTCATTTGCATATTTATCGCCTGAAGCTCTGAGTGCGTTGTTGTCTTTGATCCAATCGTGGAGCCATTGTCTGCCAACGCCTCCTTCTTCTTTAACACGGGCAACCACATCTCTCAAAGCCGGTCCGACCATGTCGCCGTCTATCTTGTGACAGGCGATACAACTCTGCTGAAACAGATCGTATCCGTTGGCAGCATCACCGTTGATCTCCTCACCGGATGACTGCGCCTGCTCTTCGCCGGCCGGCTCCGGTTTGTCTGTTGGGTCCTGTGAATAGGAAAAGCTAAAAATGGCTAAGAATAAAGCCAGATTTAAAAATTTCATTTTATTAAGTATCCTTGCCTTCATTTACTAAACATTGAGTTCGGTTACAAATGTTAAAAATTCGTTTTTCAACCCGACAAAAATAGCTTCAAACCTTAATAAAAACATAAAATTTAATGCTGAACTTCATCAATTCGTTTAATTTAAATTGTTTCTAAATAACTTTTATTCTGAAACTTCACAGAATCAATCTTTAAGTAAATTTTTAAAAATTCAGGCATTTTCATCAAGTTTTTTAAAGTTTTTAAATGCTGTAACGGAAACTCTTTATATTTGTCAGGAATTACAGGAAATTCAAAATAATGAAAAAAGGTTTTTTACTGATACTGCTGTTCGGATTTATGTTTTCTCATGCGCAGGAACCTGCAAGAGAACTGCTTACGATTGCAAATGACAGCATCACCGGCGGCAATCTCAATGTGGAACTGGACAGCCGGCTCAGCAGCCTGATCAATTTCAATGAAAAAAAGAATTGCCCGAATACCAGTTTTGTACCGCCGAGAAAATTGACTCCTGCCGAAAAATGTGCGAGCCAGAACAAAATTATGGGTTATAAAATCCAAATCTTTTATACCAAGGACAGAAACGCTGCCGAGAAAGTAAAAAACGATTTCGCAAGACAGAATCCCGGTTATACTGCAGAATTGGTCTATCTCGCACCCGATTACAGAGTTCTGGTCGGCGATTATTTCACCCGAAAAACAGCGGGGCCTGATCTGAAAAGAATCCAAAGAACCTATCCTGCCGCATTTACAGTTCAGTGGAGAGTCTGGTGCAGAAAGGCGTTGTGAGTCTTTGTAGGGTGTTGGGTGCCGGATGTAGGGTGTAGAATGATTTTCTATGTATAAATTCTAACTTCTAAATTCTAACTTCTAAATTCTAACTTGAAACCTGCCCTTCGTCAGGCTCAGGGGGACAACTTGAAACTAAATCCTTTCCGTTAAACTTTTCTAAAACACACAATCTTTCGTATTTCAATACGTTTTCAGTTCAAAACCGGCTGATGAGATTATTTCCGTTTGTTATTCTATTTTTATTTGCAGGATTTGCATTTGGACAAAATCGTATCATCACTTCAAATTATGGAAACCTGACCATTCAATGGGATGAATCGGTTCAAAAGATGGTTCAGGCCGAAAATTGTCCGACCGAACAGCCCGAAGAAATCAAACCTGAATACTGCAAAGGCAGCAGAATACAGCTTTTTTACAGCAAAGACCGAAAAGAAGCCGAGGAAATGCTGAAAAGCGCCAAATCTTATTTTCCGGAGCTGATCGTCAATCTTGATTATGTTTCACCCGACTACAAAGTGAAAGCAGGTTATTTTTCATCAAGAGAAAGCGCTCATGAAAGCCTGAAAAAAGCAAAACTCAGATTTTCATCTTCACTGATTGTGGACGAAACCGTCAGATGCAGTCTGATTGATTAAATTATAAAAATTTCAGACCGAAGCAGATTTGGGTTTTCTCAGATTCATCACAAAAAGACCCAAGCCTGCCAAAATCAGCAATATTCCGCCATACGAAAGAATCGGACTTGAAGATCCTGATTTGTGCTGGTAAGTGAGTATGGCAGAACCAAAACTGTCCTTTTCAATTTTTGCATTTTTTGCCTTCTCCGGCAGATGGATGGTCTGCTCCTGCTCGATCAGCATACCGTTTGTGACCATATTCAGTTTCAGCATAAAGGTCTGATCATTTAATTTTGTGATATCCGGATCCTTCATATCCAGCTCTGCCTTCCATTTTCCGTTATCGTCTGCCTGTGCAACCGCAAAAGCCTTCATCAAAAATGTAAATGAACGGTCCATCGGTTCTTCCTCATATTTGAAATCAGACAAAAAATATTTGGGCATTCCCTTGATCATCTGTCTTTTCAGATACGCCTGATTGGTTCCCACTGTTTTTTTGAAAACATCCCATTGCGAAGCATTGAAACGGGTGGTGACTGCCAGATTCGCATCGCCCAAATCATCGATTACGATGTCGAGTTTCTGTTTAGTCCCTTTGAGTTCCTCCTGTGCCTGCAGCGTTGTAAAAGCTGTGATAAAAAACAATGGGAGGATGTATTTGAAGTTGATTTTAATTTTCATTTTGACTGGTATTAAATTATTTCTAAATATTAATTTTTCGGTTTGATTCAATGAATCGTGTTGAGAATCTTTTCAACCACTCCCTGACCTGAACCGCCTGCATTGCTGCCGACGACCACCGCCGCATATCCCGAAGAGGTCCGTTTGAAAACCGCTACCCACTGAAGAAAAATATTTTGATAATTGGACTGGCCGCCAAACAGTTGAAAGCCGTCGCTCTCTCCGGCAGGACTGTACTGCATGCTGGCACCGTAACTCATCAGATACTGCTGCATCTGGTTCAGAGCCGCCTGAGCACTGCTCACTCCTTTGAAATCATACACTTCCACATAGGCATCCGAATTCTGACTGCCCAGAAACTTTTTGAGCTGTGGCATGGCCGAACCGTCGTTTGAGTTAACCTTCCACGAAGAAGGATAGGCAAACGAAATTGTGCCCTTGTAACTTTTATAGCCCGACGGAACAGCCGGTGAACTTCCGCCTGTATTTCCACCTGAGTTTCCGCCTGAATTTCCGCCGCCGGTATTGGTTCCGCCCGGATTTTCATAATTTACATAAGTGACCTGCGGCTGGGGGTTGTATGCCATACCGCCGCCAAAACTTCTCGCAATCTCATCCACTTTTCCGCGCAAAAACGAATCATCTTTCAGTTCCATCGCCACTGCTCCGTTTTTGATAGATTCACGTATATCGACGATCATATATCTTTCATCACCCATCATCGCATTTTGAAAAAATGTTTCAAGTTGTTTCATTCCGGCCTGCAGCGCTGCCATCGAATCCACTCTTCCTCCCTGCATCCCCTCGCCGCCTATACCGGTTGCTTCAATTGCATAAAAATTCCCGTTCAGTCTGAAGCCCGGATAAGCATGTCCCGGAATCAGAAAGATGATCGGATCCAGACCTGCGTTCATCAGCACACTGGCATAGAGAATCGACAGTTCAATGCACAAACCTGTCTTTCCGGTTACCACTTCCCTGGGCAGGCGGAGACTCTGGACAATCGACTGTGCATCTCCGACCGCAGAAGGAACTCCGCTGGTGCCGCTGTACACCATGTGGCTCACATAAGTTGCATCATAAAGTCCGGTAAGAAATCGGACTGCTTCTTTGTCTTCTCTGTTCACCGAAGCAGCTTCTCCTCTCAACAGTTTTTCCTGAATCTGCAGGGTGATATATTTGATGATCGTATCCTCGG
>JRYL01001237.1_pt1 | contig 41090 bp, 33 predicted proteins | sample 235391 | NCBI WGS metagenome assembly JRYL01 (sample SAMN03074223, study PRJNA261481) | activated sludge metagenome | biome: Wastewater Treatment Plant; feature: Wastewater; material: Activated sludge; isolation source: activated biomass of a wastewater treatment plant treating wastewater from... ...
GCCGCCCTGCGCCAGCTGCAGCAATACAGCCTGGCCCTCAGCAACCCGCCGCTGCTGGTGGTGTGCGACCGCCTCGTCATCCGCATCCACACCCAGTTCAACGGCCACCCCAGCGAGGCGCACACCGTCCGCATCGATCAGCTCGACCAGCCCGCTACGCAAAGCCTGCTGCGCCGCGTCTGGCTCGACCCCGAAAGCTTCCGCCCGCAGAAAACCACGCGCGACATCACCGAAGCCGCCGCCCGCAGCTTTGCCACCCTGGCCGAGCAACTGCGCAGCCGCGGCAACGATGCCGAAACCGTGGCCCACTTCCTCACCCAGTGCCTGTTCTGCTTCTTCGCCGAAGACGTGGGCCTGCTGCCCGGCCGCATGTTCGAGCGCCTCGTCGGCAACCGCCAGCTCACCAGCGATCGCCTCACCACCGGCCTGCAAAGCCTGTTCGCCACCATGCAGGGCGGCGGCCTGTACGGGCCGGACGACATCCCCTGGTTCAACGGCGGCCTGTTCCAGCGCATCGACGTGCCCCGGCTCGAAATCGTCGACATCACCGAACTGCGCAACGCCGCCGCGCTCAACTGGTCCGCCATCGACGTCTCCATCTTCGGCACCCTGTTCGAGCGCGGGCTCGACCCCGCCAAGCGCAGCCAGCTTGGCGCCCACTACACCGACCCGGCCACCATCGCCCGCATCGTCGAGCCCGTCGTCACCCGCCCCTTGCTACAAAAATGGGAGCTGGCCACGCAAGACCTGCGGGCGCTTGCCGCCAAAATCAAGAAACACGGCGACGCCGCCCACCGCAAGGCCCACGCCCGCTTCGTGCAATGGCTGGAGGAACTGCGCGCCTTCCGCATCCTCGACCCCGCCTGCGGCAGCGGCAACTTCCTGTTCCTGGGCCTGAAGGCGCTGAAAGACGTCGAACTGCTCACCATCACCCAGGCCGCCGACCTGGGCCTCGACCGCGAGCAGGATCTGGTCACCGGCCCGCACAACGTGCTCGGCATCGAGCTGAACGAATACGCCGCCGAACTGGCCCGCGTCAGCATCTGGATCGGCGAGATTCAATGGCGCATCGCCCACGGCTACCCGCCCAAGACCAACCCCGTGCTCGAGCCGCTGGAGCAGATCGAATGCCGCGATGCGCTGCTGCAATTCCTCCCTCCCCCGCTGGGGGAGGGCCGGGGTGGGGGCACGCCCGCCCAGCCAGCCACCGCCCCGGGGGGGGGGGGGNNTCCCCAGAGGGGCGAGGGAGCCAGCCCGCCACCGAAGCCCCCTGGCCCGCCGCCAGCGTCGTCATCGGCAATCCGCCGTTCATTGGCGGAAGCAAGAAGCGCGGAGAACTCGGCGCAGATTATTTCGACGCCCTGAACGCGGTCTATGGCGCCACGGTTCCAGCAGCGGCGGACTTCGTGTGTTATTGGTTCGAAAAAGCGCGTGCAGCGCTTTCCAATAAAGCGCTGACTGCCGCGGGTTTTGTAGCAACGAACTCCATCCGTGGCGGCAAGAACCGCGCCGTGCTCGACGCCATCGTGCGCGACAGCCGCATCTTCGATGCGTGGAGCGACGAGCCGTGGGTGAACGAAGGGGCCGCAGTCCGCGTTTCTCTCGTGTGCTTTGGCGCTGAGCCTGTAGGCCGGTTGAATGGCGAGCTGGTAAGTCATATCCATTCGGATCTAACCGGAGTATGGGGTGACGAGATAGCTGTGGATATGGGCCTGGCTAAACCGCTACTGGCTAACAAGAACGCTGTCTTTGAAGGCCTTCGTAAGGATGGGCCGCTCGATATCGCTGGTGGGAAAGCACGCGATTGGCTGAGGCTCCCCAATCCGAACGGCAAATCCAATGCGGACGTGCTGTTTCCTTTAATCAACGGAATTGATGTAACCCGCCGACCTCGCGATGCGTGGGTGATTGATACGGGCGAATCGATGACCGAGCAAGACGCGGCTCTTTATGAAGGGCCGTTTCATCATTTGGTCTTGCACGTCAAACCGGTACGGCTTCTGAACAATGATCGTATTCGACGCACGTATTGGTGGCGCTTCGGTCGCAATGGAGAGTTGCTCCGCGCAGCCTTGAAACCTCTAGATCGCTACATCAATACGCCGAGAGTCGCCAAACATCGGCTTTTTGTCTGGCAGGCATCACCTGCAATTCCGGACACCGCGACCGTCGCCTTCGCCCGCGCCGACGACACCACCTTCGGCATCCTGCACAGCCGCTTGCACGAACTCTGGTCGCTGCGCATGGGCACCTGGCTGGGTGTGGGCAACGACCCGCGCTACACCCCCACCACCTGCTTCGAAACCTTCCCCTTCCCCGCCGGCCTGACCCCCGCCGACACGGCGCACCAGCAGACCGAGGCGCTGCCCAGCGGCGCCCGCATTCCGGCCGGGCTGGGCGCGCCGGCGGCGGCGGTAGATTCCAAGCCAATAACGGCGCCAGCGCAGGCGGGGCAAGCGCCGGCAGCTATCGAGACCAAAGCAAGCAAGGCCCACGCCAGCGCCATTGCCGAGGCCGCGCACCGGCTGGACGCGCTGCGCCAGAACTGGCTGAACCCGCCCGAGTGGACGGTGAAGGTGCCCGAGGTGGTGCCGCTGGGCCTGGCCGCTTCGCCCTACCCCGACCGCATCGAGCCGCGCCCCGGCCTGCCCGAGGCCGACGCCAAGGCGCTGCAAAAGCGCACCCTGACCAACCTCTACAACCAGCGCCCCGCCTGGCTGGCGCAGGCGCATGAGCAGCTCGACGCCGCCGTGGCCGCCGCCTACGGCTGGGCCGACTACACGCCGCAGATGCCCGACGACGAAATCCTGCGCCGCCTGCTGGCGCTGAACCTGGCGCGGGCTGGCAGCGGGGCTTGAGCGGGGTTGGCAAGACCATATACTCCCCAACTACCTGGCCGCTAGCGCCCGTCCGTCGGGCGCTGAGCATGCATACTCCACCATCATCTGCGCCCGATGCCCTGTGCTTGGACGTGACTGGGCGGCGCCCGCGGGCGGCCGCAGCACCGTCCTACACGGCGGCGCCACGCGCGCAGGCACAATGGGCGCGATCGCCCTTTTGCGGGGCCGCAACCTCCGGAGAACACCCATGAACTCAGTCACCAACCCTATCGAACTGGACTACGTGCCCGGCCAGGACGGCCTGCAGCCCGGCCAGACGGCGCGCGCCAAGGCGCCGGGGCGGCTGGAGTTTCGCGCCGGCGACGGCCCGCTGATCACCATCGAGCCCGATTACCAGCTGGCGCTGGAGCGCGCACCGCAAAGCCTGGTGATGAGCTGGCAGGAGGACGGCCAGCCGATGAACGCCGCCATTCCGGTGGTGGAGTTCGACGAGTACCTGAAGACGGGCAAGATCGTCATTCAGAAATAAAGAGTCCGCACCCGCGCGCGCGGCGCCTGCACGGCGCGCGCCGGCGGTGTGTGATTGCGCGGAGCGGCCTTGCTCGGCTATTTCGAAAAACTTCTTCCGCCCTACCCCGACCCGGAGCCAGGACTGCCCCCCAAGGGCTTCCTGGCTTTCGTGTGGAGCGCCACCACGGGCCTGCGCGGCCATGTGGCGCTGATGGCGCTGCTGTCGGCGGGCACGTCGGTTTACGACGCGCTGCTGTTCGCCCTGCTGGGCCACGTGGTGGACTGGCTCGGCAGCGTGGCGCCGGGCCAGCTGTGGGCGGCGCGCGGCGGCACGCTGTGGCTGCTGGCGGGGGTGCTGGTGGCGTCGATCGGGCTGGTGGCGCTGCAAACCATCGTCAAGCACCAGGTGCTGGCGATCAACTTTCCGCTGCGGCTGCGCTGGAACTTCCACCGCCTGATGCTGGGCCAGAGCATGGCCTTCTACGCCGACGAGTTTGCCGGCCGCATCACCACCAAGATCATGCAGACGGCGCTGGCGGTGCGCGACATGATCTTCACCACCACCGACGTGGTGATCGGCATGGGCGTGTACATGCTCACCATCCTGGTGCTGGCGGCGGGCTTCGACGGCTGGCTGATGCTGCCGTTCGGGCTGTGGGCCATCGCCTACGGGCTGGCGTGCTGGTGGTTCGTGCCGCGCCTGGGCGCGGTGAGCCGCGCGCAGGCCGATGCGCGCAGCGTGATGACGGGGCGCATCACCGACGCCTACACCAACATCGCCACCGTGAAGCTGTTCTCGCACACGCGGCGCGAGGCGCACTTTGCCCGCGCGGCGATGGAGGACTTTCGCGCCACGGGCTACGCGCAGATGCGGCTGGTGAGCCTGTTCGAGACGCTGAACCACGCGCTGATCGTGGCGCTGATCATGGGTGCCTGCGGCACGGCGCTGTGGCTGTGGTCCATCGGCCAGGTGGGCACGGGCGCGGTGGCGGCGGTGACGGCGATGGCGCTGCGCCTGTCGGGCATGAGCCACTGGGTGATGTGGGAGATGACCAGCCTGTTCGAGAGCGTGGGCACCATCCAGGACGGCATCAACACGCTGGCGCGCCCGCGCGCGGTGGTGGACGCGCCCGATGCGAAGCCGCTGGTGGTGACGCGCGGCGAGGTGCGGTTCGAGGACGTGACCTTTCTGTACCGCGACGGCAGCCAGGCGGTGATCGACAAGCTGAACCTGACGATTCGCCCTGGCGAGAAGATCGGCCTGATTGGCCGCAGCGGCGCGGGCAAATCCACGCTGGTGAACCTGCTGCTGCGCTTTCACGACGTGCAGGGCGGGCGCATCTTGATCGACGGGCAGGACATCGCGCGGGTCACGCAGGACAGCCTGCGCCAGCACATCGGCATGGTGACGCAGGACACCTCACTGCTGCACCGGGCGATGCGCGACAACATCCTGTACGGCCGCCCTGACGCCAGCGAAGAAGAACTGGTGGCCGCCGCCACGCGCGCCGAGGCGCACGATTTCATCCAGCACCTGACCGACCTGCAGGGCCGCACCGGCTACGACGCGCACGTGGGCGAGCGCGGCGTGAAGCTGAGCGGCGGCCAGCGCCAGCGCGTGGCGATTGCCCGCGTGATGCTGAAGGACGCGCCCATCCTGCTGCTGGACGAGGCCACCAGCGCGCTCGACAGCGAGGTGGAGGCCGCCATCCAGGCCAGCCTGTACGAGCTGATGGAGGGCAAGACGGTGATCGCCATCGCGCACCGCCTGTCGACCATCGCCGCGCTCGACCGGCTGATCGTGCTGGACCGCGGCCGCATCGTCGAGCAGGGCACGCACGCCGAACTGCTGGCGCGCGGCGGCCTGTACGCCGGGCTGTGGGCGCGGCAAAGCGGCGGCTTTCTGGGCGAGCAGGTGGACGACGCAGCGCCGGGTGAGCGCTGGGCGCAGGCGGCACCTCGGCCGCATCGGTCATTGCGCGGCGCTGTTCCCCTCTCTTTGTAGGAGCGGGCTTGCCCGCGATAGGGCGATGGCTGGGGGCAGGAACGCCGCCATCGCGGGCAAGCCCGCTCCCACAGGGATGGAGCAGCGCGGCGCCCCGGCAGCCACAGCGCCGCCATATACTCCCCTTATAGATACCCGCTAGCGCCCGTCAAACAAGCGCTAACAACCGATACTCCCAGTTAAAGCGAGCCACCCGCCACGCCGGCATCGCCCCGCTCGCCCCTTACCCGCGCCCCACGGTCGAACCACGACACCAGCGCAATCGCCGCGAAGCCCGCCGGCACGCCGAAGAAGCCGGCCGACACCGGGTGGATGCCCCACCACAGCCCGCCCGGTGGCAGGCCCCACCAGGCGCGCCAGGCGGGGCTGGCCAGCAGCATGTAGCCCAGGGTGAGCCCGGCGCCCGCCAGCATGCCGGCCACCACGCCGCGCCGCGTGGTGCCGCACCAGAACAGGCCCATGACCAGCGCCGGGAAGAAGGTGGCCGCGGCCAGCGAGAACGAGGCGGTGACCAGCCAGATGATCTCGGCCGGCTTGAGCGCCGCCACCGCCGCCGCCAGCATGGCCACGGCCAGCAGGGCGAATTTGGTCAGGATCACGCGGTTGTCGGACACGCGCACCACGCCGTTGCGGATGGGCGCCGTGTCGTGCACCAGCGCGTTGCTGATGGTGAGCAGCAGGCCATCGGCGGTGGACAGCGCCGCCGCCAGCCCGCCGGCCGCCACCAGGCCCGACACCACGTAGGGCAACCCGCCCAGTTCGGGCGTGGCCAGCATGATCATGTCGGCGGCCAGGCGGATTTCGCCGAACTGCAGCACGCCGTCGCCATTGATGTCCTGCACCGAGATCAGGCCGGGGTCGACGCGCGCCCACTGCGCGATCCAGTGCGGCAGCTGGTCGAAACTGCTGCCGACCAGGCCTTGCATGACCTCGTACTTCACCAGCGCGGCCAGCGCCGGCGTGGTGAGGTACAGCAGCGAGATGAAGCCCAGCGACCACGCCACCGAGCGCCGCGTGTCGGCCACGCTGGGCGTGGTGTAGAAGCGCGTGAGCAGGTGCGGCAGGCTGGCGGTGCCGACCATCAGGCAGAACATCAGCGCCAGGAAGTTGAGCCGCGACTGCTGGAACTCGGCCCGCTCTTCCGACGTGCCGCGCGGGTCTCCCGCGAAGGCCTGGGTGTGCCGTGGCAGGCCGCCCAGCGGCTCGGTGCGCTCCAGCGACTCGTGCATGGCGCGGGTCCACTGCTCGCGCGCGCTGGCTTCGTCGCGCGGCAGGTGCGCCAGTTCGCGCCGCGCCTGCATCACCAGTGTGAAGTCGGCCCCCTGCGCGCGCAGCAGGCGGATGCGCTCTTCCAGCAGGTCGCGCTCGCGCGCCAGCGATTCGGCGGGGTTCTGCAGGCGCGCGGCGAACTCGCTGGCGCGCTGCAGGTGGATGGCGCGCACCTGCTGCTCGGCCGGCGAGGCGATGAGCTGGGTCTCCAGCCGCTCGATCTTGAGCAGCTGCTCGCCGAAGGCCAGCGGCGCCATCGGCGTGCCGAGCTGCTTGTAGGCCAGCCACGACACCGGGATCAGGAAGGCCAGCAGCAGCACGATGTACTGCACCACCTGCGTCCAGGTGATGGCGCGCATGCCGCCCAGAAAGCTGCACAGCAGAATGCCGCCCAGGCCGAGCAGGATGCCGATCTCGAACTGCACGCCGGTCAGGCGCGAGGCGATGAGGCCGACGCCGTAGATCTGCGCCACCACGTACATGAACGAGCACGCCACGGCGCCCAGCGCCGCCAGCAGGCGCGGCCAGCGGCCGCCGAAGCGCACGGCGAAGAAATCGGGCACGGTGTAGAGCTGCATGGCGCGCAGGCGCGGCGCGATCAGCAGGCCGACCAGGCAGAAGCCGCCCGTCCACCCCAGCACGTAGGCCAGCCCGCCCGGCTGCGCCGCGGTGCCGCCGAAGCCCTGCAGGTACAGCGCGCCGGCCAGGCTGATGAAGGAGGCGGCGCTCATCCAGTCGGCCGCGGTGGCCATGCCGTTGTACATGGCGGGCACGCGGCGGCCGGCGACGTAGAAGTCCTCCGGGTCGGTGGTGCGCGCGTAGATGCCGATGACGGCATACACCATGACCGACGGGAACAGGAAGATCGGCCCGATCCAGCCGCGCGACAGGCCGGCGCGCTCGGCCCAGGCCATCAGCAGCAGGAAGGCGACGAAGCCGACCACGAACAGCCCCAGGTGGCGGTGCAGCCGCCACTCGTAGGCGCGCGTCGGGTCGGCCAATTCAGCCGTCCTTTCGCTCGGCCGCGGCTTGCCGGGCCTCGACGCGGTTCATCCACCAGGCGTAGAGCACCACGATGCCCATGAACACCAGCACCGCGCCCTGCGCCGCCAGCCAGTAGTTGAGCGGCCAGCCGGCCAGCACCTGGTCCAGGTCGCGGGCGAAGAACGCCACGCCGAACGACGCCAGCGCCCACACCACCAGCAGCGCGGCACGCATGCGCCACGCGCCGCCGGCTTCCTTCTCGATGGCAACCGGCGGCTCGGGCATGGTCAGCGGCGGGCGTTCACTGCGCGAGCAGGGTCCAGGTCTCGATCACGCTGTCGGGGTTGAGCGAGATCGAGGCGATGCCCTCGTCGGCCAGCCAGCGCGCGAAGTCGGGGTGGTCGCTGGGGCCCTGGCCGCAGATGCCGACGTACTTGCCCTGCGCCTTGCAGGCCGAGATGGCGCGCTTCAGCATGGCCTTGACGGCGGGGTCGCGCTCGTCGAAGTCGGCGGCCAGCAGCTCCATGCCGCTGTCGCGGTCGAGGCCCAGGGTGAGCTGGGTCAGGTCGTTGGAGCCGATGGAGAAGCCGTCGAAGAACTGCAGGAACTCGTCGGCCAGGATGGCGTTGCTGGGCACCTCGCACATCATCACCACCTTGAGGTCGTTCTGGCCGCGCGCCAGGCCCTGGTCGGCCAGCAGCTGCGTGACGCGCTCGGCCTGGCCCAGGGTGCGCACGAAGGGCACCATGACCTGCACATTGGTCAGGCCCATCTCGTCGCGCACGCGCTTGAGGGCCTCGCATTCCATGGCGAAGGCTTCGCGGAAGTCGTCGCTGATGTAGCGCGCGGCACCGCGAAAGCCCAGCATGGGGTTTTCTTCTTCCGGCTCGTAGCGGCTGCCACCGATCAGCTTGCGGTACTCGTTGCTCTTGAAGTCGGACAGGCGCACGATGACCGGCTTGGGCCAGAAGGCGGCGGCAATGGTGGCCACGCCCTCGGCCACCTTGTCGACATAGAAGGCGCGGGGACTGGCGTGGCCACGGGCCACGCTCTCCACCGCGTTCTTCAGGTCGGCATCCACATTCGGGTAGTCGAGGATGGCCTTGGGGTGCACGCCGATGTTGTTGTTGATGATGAACTCCAGCCGCGCCAGGCCCACGCCCTCGTTGGGCAGCTGGGCGAAGTCGAAGGCGAGCTGCGGGTTGCCCACGTTCATCATGATCTTCACGCCGATGGGCGGCATGGCGCCGCGCTGCACCTCGGTGACTTCGGTTTCCAGCAGGCCGTCGTAGATGTGGCCGGTGTCGCCCTCGGCGCAGCTGACGGTGACCAGGGTGCCGTCCTTCAGCTTGTGGGTGGCATCGCCGCAGCCCACCACGGCGGGGATGCCCAGCTCGCGCGCGATGATGGCGGCGTGGCAGGTGCGCCCGCCGCGGTTGGTGACGATGGCGCTGGCGCGCTTCATCACCGGCTCCCAGTTGGGGTCGGTCATGTCGGTGACCAGCACGTCGCCGGGCTGCACGCTGTCCATCTGGCTGATGTCGTTGACCAGCCGCACCGGGCCGGTGCCGATCTTCTGGCCGATGGCGCGGCCCTCGGCCAGCACGGCACCGCTGCTCTTGAGCTTGTAGCGGTGCTCGGTCTTGCCCTGCTGCTGGCTCTTCACCGTCTCGGGGCGCGCCTGCAGGATGTAGAGCTGGCCGTCGCCGCCGTCCTTGCCCCATTCGATGTCCATGGGGCGACCGTAGTGCTGCTCGATCACCAGGGCGTAGCGCGCCAGCTCCAGCACGTCGTCGTCGGTCAGCGAATAGCGGTTGCGCTGCTCGGTGGGCACGTCGATGGTCTTGACCAGCTTGCCATCGGCGGCTTTCTCCTCGGGCGTGGCGAACACCATCTGGATCAGCTTGCTGCCCAGGTTGCGGCGGATCAGCGCCTTCTTGCCGGCCTGCAGCATGGGCTTGTGCACGTAGAACTCGTCGGGGTTCACGGCGCCCTGCACCACCGTCTCGCCCAGGCCGTAGCTGCTGGTGATGAAGACCACCTGGTCGAAGCCGCTCTCGGTGTCGATGGTGAACATGACGCCGGCCGCGCCCAGGTCGGAGCGCACCATGCGCTGCACGCCGGCCGACAGGGCCACCACGTCGTGCGCGAAGCCCTTGTGCACGCGGTAGCTGATGGCGCGGTCGTTGTACAGGCTGGCGAACACCTCTTTCATCTTGTGCAGCACCTGCTCGATGCCGACGACGTTGAGAAAGGTCTCCTGCTGGCCGGCGAAGGAGGCGTCGGGCAAGTCCTCGGCCGTGGCGGACGAGCGCACGGCGAAGCTGGCCTCGGCATTGCCGCCCTGCAGCGTGGCGAACGCGCTGCGGATGGCCTGCTCCAGATCGGCCGGGAAGGGCTGCGCCTCCATCCAGCCGCGGATTTCGGCGCCGGCCTCGGCCAGGGCGCGCACGTCGTCGATGTCGAGCGTGGCCAGGCGCTGGCTGATGCGCTCGGCCAGGCCGTCGTGCGCCAGAAACTGGCGGAACGCATGCGCCGTGGTGGCGAAGCCGGTGGGCACGCGCACGCCCTGCGGCAGCTGGCTGATCATCTCGCCGAGGCTGGCGTTCTTGCCGCCAACGGCCTCGACGTCGGTCATCCTCAGTTTCTCGAAAGGCACGACCAGGGCGGTCGGCTCGAACAGTGCAGACATGGGAAAGCTCCTAAGTTTGAAAACCGGGGCGAACGCGGGTCGAACGGGCCTTTGTGGTGCTTGTTCGTGGCCGGCGCGAAGCACGTTCGCATAATGGGCACCGATTGTAAGGAGCGAGCCCCCCGCCATGCCCGACCGCACCGTGTTCTTCATCTCCGACGGCACCGGCATCACCGCCGAGACCTTTGGCAACGCCATCCTGGCGCAGTTCGACTTTGCCCCGCGCCGCGTGCGCCTGCCCTTCGTCGACACGCCCGACAAGGCGCACCAGGCGGTGCGCCAGGTCAACCACACGGGCGAGCTGGAGGGCAAGCGCCCCATCGTCTTCACCACGCTGGTCGACCGCGAGGTGCTGGGCATCATCCAGGGTGGCTGCAAGGCCATGATGCTGGACATGTTCGGCACCTTCGTGGCGCCGATCGAGCAGGAGGTCGGCATCACCAGCCACCACCGCGTGGGGCGCTTTTCGGACGTGAGCAAGAGCCAGGCCTACCACGACCGCATCGAGGCCATCAACTTCAGCCTGGCGCACGACGACGGGCAAAGCAACCGCGACCTGGAAGGGGCGGACGTGATCCTGATCGGCGTCAGCCGCAGCGGCAAGACGCCCACCAGCCTATACCTGGCCATGCAGCACGGCCTGAAGGCGGCCAACTACCCGCTGATCCCCGAGGATTTCGAGCGCCGGCAGCTGCCGCCCGCGCTGGTACCGCACAAGAAGAAGATCTTCGGCCTGACCATCGCGCCCGAGCGGCTGTCGGAAATCCGCTCCGAGCGGCGGCCCGGCTCGCGCTACGCCAGCATCGAGAACTGCCGCATGGAAATCAGCGAGGCCGAGGCCATGATGCGCCGCTCGGGCATCCGCTGGCTGTCAACCACCACCAAGAGCATCGAGGAAATCGCCACCACCATCCTGCAGGAAGTGCGGCCGGAGCGGCTGAGTTACTGAACTACCGAGGGGCTCAAGCGCGCCACAGCGCCACGACTACATCATTTTTCATAGCTTCTTGCGCTTAATATACAAGGATTTCAGATACTTTTATACCTGAAATCCTTTTGTATCCAGCGCAAGCAGCTATGGTTATTGATAGCGACCGCGCAGCGGCCAACTTATTGACGTTTTCTAAAAGCATGACAGCGCGTGCCGCGCCAAAGAAAGCTCCCTCTCCCTCTGGGAGAGGGCTGGGGTGAGGGCCGGCAGCGTGTCATGTATTACGGAATTCTCAATAGAACCCGTCGCCCAGCGCCGCGATGCCGGCGCGCGCCACCTGCGAATCCTCGGCCGACTTCACGCCGCTCACCCCCACGGCGCCGATGCACTGGCCGTCCTTCATGATCGGCACGCCGCCCTCCAGCAGGCCGTCGAGCCCCGGCGCCGACAGGAACGCCGTGCGCCCGCCGTTGACCATGTCCTCGTACACCTTGCTCTCGCGCCGCCCCAGCGCCGCCGTGCGCGCCTTGCCCGGCGCGATGTGGGCGCTGACCGGCGGCGCCCCGTCCATGCGGTGCAGGTGCAGCAGGTGGCCGCCGTCGTCCGTCACCGCGATCGTCACCGCCCAGTGCTGCTTCAGCGCCGCGGCTTCGGCGGCGGCCACGATGGCGCGGGCGTCGGCGGCTTCAAGAAAGGACTTGGTTTTCATGTGCGGGTCCTCAACTGAACATGCTGAAGAAAACAGGGCGGCGGCCTGAACGGCGCCGGCACCGGCCGTGGCGGCCATCCCATCCGGCTGCGCCAGTCGCACTGTGCGCCCATCGCGCATCCATTTGATTTTGAAGGGAATTTTTCGCCGCGTCACACACTCTACGTAAAATGTTCCGCATGGTCGCCGTGGTGGCGGCCGCAAGGTCGCCCAACCATTGATTCACAAGGAGATCCTCTCGCATGAATGACCGCACCCTGAACTACGCCGACGCCGGCGCCATCGTCTCCCAGGAGCAGCGCAACAAGGTATTGCGCAACACCTACTGGCTGCTGGCCCTGAGCCTGCTGCCCACCGTGGCCGGCGCCTGGCTGGGCGTGTCCACCGGCATCACCCGCAGCCTGAGCGGCGGCCTGGGCCTGATCGTGTTCCTGGGCGGCGCGTTCGGCTTCATGTACGCCATCGAGAAGACCAAGAACTCCGCCGCCGGCGTGCCCGTGCTGCTGGCCTTCACCTTCTTCATGGGCTTGATGCTGTCGCGCATCATCGGCATGGTGCTGGGCTTCAAGAACGGCTCGGAACTGGTCATGACCGCCATGGGCGGCACCGCCGGCGTGTTCTTCGTCATGGCCAGCCTGGCCAGCGTCATCAAGCGCGACATCTCGGGCATGGGCAAATGGCTGTTCGTCGGCGCCATGGTGGTGTTCGTGGGCGCCATCGTCAACGTGTTCGTCGGCTCCACCGTCGGCATGCTGGTCATCAGCACCCTGGTCATCGGCGTGTTCAGCCTGTACATGCTGTACGACCTGAAGCGCATCATCGACGGCGGCGAAACCAACTACATCAGCGCCACGCTGGCCCTGTACCTGGACATCTTCAACGTTTTCCAGGGCCTGCTCGCCCTGCTGGGCCTGGGCGGCAGCAGCGACTGACGCGCCACCCCGCGGCGGGCGCCCGTCCGCCCCGCCAAACCCAAGCACAAGGGGCCTGCACAAGGCCCCTTGTTTTTTTCTGCCCGCAAGGCCGCCGTCGGCGTGCCCGGCATCAACGCACGGATGCGCGCTATAATCTCCGGTTTCCGACGGTGGCTGTAGCTCAGTTGGTAGAGTCCCAGATTGTGATTCTGGTCGTCGTGGGTTCGAGTCCCATCAGCCACCCCAAAAATTGCGCAAAGCCTGCTGCCGACCACGGCAGCAGGCTTTTTTGTTGATCAATCCCCCTACGACGGCGCGAAAGCCTTTCGCGCCATGGCCGGGCCTGTGGCCTGCCCACCCGCGCTACCAGCCTCCTCGGCTCAGCGCAGGATGCCGGCAAAGAACGCCGACAGCTCGTCGAACGCGTCCAGCGGCAGCACATGGGCCGTGTACTGGTCGGGGCGCACCACCACCATGCAGCCGCGCTCGCGCTCGATGCCGCGCATGTCGAAGATGTCGCCCAGACCCTTGTGGTCGACGCAGAAGACTTTCTCGTGGTCCTGCAGGCCCAGCTTGCCCGTTCTGGGCTTGAGCAGCGACGGCATGTCCTCGTAGGCGAGCTGGTCGAAGGTCTGCTGGAACACGGCGCGGAAGTCGATCACCGCGTCCACGTCCTCGCCGGGGCGGGTGTGCTTGACTACAGGCGATTTCGGGTCGTTCTGCAGCCAGTCGGCCAGCTTGTGGATGGCCGAGCCCGGCTTGGAGCTGTCGGCCTTGCCCGCAAAGGCGTAGAGGCGCCAGCGCGCATCGGCCTCGGCCACGTGGCCCAGCTGCATCTGCTTGGCGTCGGACAGGCGCACCACCGGCGCCGAATGGAAGCGCCGCCCGATCTCCAGCCCCTTGGCCAGCGCCTGGTGCGTGCCGGTGGCGAACAGCGTGGAGGGGTCGTACTTCACCGCGGTGCCGCCGGTGAATTCCAGGTTGGCCTTGAACTGGCGGATGATGCGCGGCTCCTCGCTGCCGTCGCGCTCGGCCTGGGTGGTGGGGGCCGACATGATGCGCGCCCACTCGTGGTCGGTCTCGACCAGGCGCTTGGCCTCGGTCAGACGCTCCTTCGAGTAACTGCGCAGCAGGCTGGCGTCGGCGCGGCCCTGCAGCACGTGCACCAGCTTCCAGCCCAGGTTGAAGGTGTCCTGCATCGACACATTCATGCCCTGCCCGGCCTTGGGCGAATGGGTGTGGCAGGCGTCGCCGGCGGTGAACACGCGCGGGTTGCGGCTGGAGCCCTCGGCCACGTCGTCGAACTTGTCGGTGATGCTGTGGCCGATGTCGTAGATGGACCACCACACCACCTCCTTCACGTCCAGCGAATAGGGCGCGATGATGCGGTTGGCCGCCGCGATCATGTCGTCCTGCGTGAACTTGCGGCTGGCAGCCTTCTCGCCGTCTTTCAGCTTGTCCAGCTCGACATACATGCGGAACACGTAGCCGCCCTCGCGCGGCAGGATCAGCACGTTGCCCTCATTGGCCGAGGAGATCAGGCACTTTTGCCGCACGTCGGGGAAGTCGGTGTTGGCCAGGATGTCCATCACGCCCCAGGCCTGGTTGGCGGCGTCGCCATGCAGCACGCCGCCGATGGATTTGCGCACCGCCGAGTGCGCGCCGTCGCAGCCCACCACGTAGTTGGCGCGCACCGTGCGGGTGGCCCACCAGTTGATGCCGCTGGCGTCCTTCAGCGTCACCGTCACGGGGTGGTCGTCGGTGGTTTCGTCCACTTCCACGCTCACCAGCTCCCAGCCGTAGTCGGGCGCCAGGCGCGAGGGCGAGTTCTGCATCACCTCCAGGAACAGCTCGTGCAGCCGCGCCTGGTTGATGAGGATGTGCGGCATCTCCGAGCTGTCGTCGGCCACGTCCTGCACGCGGCCGACGCGCTTGATGTGCGCGGGGTTGGCCGGGTCGGGCATCCAGAACGCGGTCTGGTTGACCCAGTAGGTCTCGCGCTTGACCTTGTCGGCGAAGCCGAAGGCCTGGAACATCTCCATGGTGCGCGTGTTGATGCCGTCGGCCTTGCCCTTGATGATGTTGCTGGGCATGCGCTCGACGATCATGGTGTCGATCTCGGGGAAGCGTGCCAGCTGCGCCGCCAGGCACAGGCCGGCCGGGCCGGTGCCGGCGATCAGCACGTCCACCTTCTCCGGCAGCGGCTCGTTGGTACCCCGGTTGCGGCGGTTGGGCGCGGCCTGCTTGATGTCGGGATTGCCACCCCGGAAGCCATCTTTGTAGAACTGCATTCCTGTCGTCTCCTCGGATTGAAAAGCGCCGCAGGCACCCTGCCGGCGCGCCGGCGAATGCTATCTACGCTTACTATCGATTGTCAATACGATATGTATGCTTATTAACTGGCGCGCCACAACGTCTGCACCACGCTGGCCGCCCGCGTGGTGTGCCCGGCGGGCTGTCCGCTGCCACAGCGCCCCACCATCCATGACAAAGGCGCCCAAGGCGCCTTTGTTGCTGGATCGCACCGCTCAACGGGAAGCCGGCGCAGCCCCCATCGTCAGGGCCGACGGCGCTTCGGGCCTGGGCACCAGTATTTGCGCCTTGTAGCGTGCCTTGAGCGATTCGTAGTAGCTGAGCGCCTCGGCCATGCCCCACAGCTGCTCGTAACGCAGGCGGCTCTGCGATGCGAGCTCCGCGGTCTGCTCGGCGTGCGGCAGCACCTTGTCGACACGCGCCACGGCATAGCCATCGGCCCCCAGATCGACGCCGACAAAGGTGGGCAGCTTGGCGGGGTCGGCGCGCAACACGGCCTCGACGAGCGCAGCCGGCTGGCCCTGGGCCTCGTCGCGCGACAGCGCCACCGGCGCGGGCAGCGAGGTGGCCGTCGCCGGCTGCTCCGTCCACGCCTTCAGGCGGGCCTGGCCCTCCTGGCGGGCCTGCTCGGCGCCGCGCTGGGCGAGGAAGGCCGCACGCACTTCGTCGCGCACCTCGGTGAACGGACGGGCGTGCGCTGCGCTGTGCGACACGATGCGGCCGGACACGAGCTGGTTGCCGCCGGCGTCCAGCGCCTCGGTGTTGCGTTTCTTGTCGAGCGCGTCGGCGCTGAACAGCGCGTCCAGGAAGCGCTGGTTGGCCAGCACACCCGTCGCGCCCGCGGCGGGTGTGCGGGTGACGTTGTCGGCCGTGTGGATCTGCAGCTTCAGCTTGTCGGCCACGGGCTGCAGGCTGTCGGACTGTTCGTAGACGGCGTTGCGGAATTCTTCGGCCAGTTCGCTGAAGTGCTTCTGCGCCTCCTGCGTGCGCAGTTGCTCCTCGAGTTGCGCGCGCATGGTCTCGAACGGCGGCACGGCGGCGGCCTTGACGCCGGTCAGCTGGACGATGTGGTAGCCGAAGTCGCTTTCGACCACATCGCTGATGTCGCCCTGCTTGGCCAGCGCGTAGGTGGCCTGCGAGATCACGGGGTCGATGCCCTTGTCGCGCTGGAAGCTGCCCAGATCGCCGCCGCTGGCGGCGCTGGTGTCGTCCTGCGAGGACTTGCGCGCCACGTCGGCGAAGCTGCCGGGCGCCTGCCGCAGCTGGGCCAGCAGTTCGGTGGCCGTCGCCCTGGCCTTTTCGCGCTCGGCGGCTGGTGCGTCCTTGGGCGCCACGATCAGGATGTGGCTGGCGCGGCGCTCTTCTGGCGTGCCGAAGGTGGCGGCGTTCTGTTCGTAGTAGGTGCGCAGGTCCTGCTCGCTCACGTTGACGGCTTTCTTGACGCCGTCGAGATCGAGCACCACGTATTCGATCCTGGCCGATTCCGGCGCCTGGTAACGCGCCGCATGGGTCTTGTAGAAGGCCTCCAGCTCGGCGTCCGTCGGGTTCAGCTTGGCGGCGAATTCGGCCGGGGCGAAGCGCACCACGCGGGCTTCGCGCCGCTCAAGGAAGGCGTTCATGGCCACATCCGCCTGCGCCTGGCTGGCAAAGCCGGTTTCCACCACGCCGCCCAGCACCTGCCGCGAAGACAGGTCGTGCCGCACGTTGGCCTCGAAGCCCTCGGGCGTGAGCCCCTGCTGGGCCAGCAGCTGGCGGTAGCGGTCCATGTCCAGCGTGCCGTCGGCGCGGCGCAGGGCGCTGATGGTCGGGTCCTGCTGCAATTCGGCGGCCAGGCGCGCGTCGGTGGCGATCAGGTGGCCGTGGTTGGCCGCGGCGATCAGCACGCGATCGCGCACCAAACGCTCCAGCGTGGCGTACTTGAGCGCCGGCGAATCCAGCAGGCTGCCGTCCAGCGACGGGTTGCTGGCGCGCAGGCGATCGGTTTCCATGCGGTGCGCGTTGTCCCACTCCATCTGCGTGATGGCGTGGCCGTCCACCGTGGCGACCTTGCTCGCGCCTTCGTTGAAGCGCGTGTAATCACCCACACCGAACAGCACGAAGGACGGGATGATCAGAAGGAACAACACCCCCATGATGAGCTTGGTGTGCCGGCGGATGAATTCGAACATGCGCGAGACTCTTCGTGTAGTCGGTCGAGAAATGAAAAAGGCGAACCGGGGTTCGCCTTTGCCGTGATCGGTAGAGATCTGGTGGGTGCTGACGGGGTCGAACCGCCGACCTACGCCTTGTAAGGGCGCCGCTCTACCAACTGAGCTAAGCACCCCACCTGAACTGGCCTGAGCAGATCAGTTCAACGCGTCCTTCAGCGCCTTGCCGGGACGGAACTTGGGCACCTTGGCGGCCTTGATTTTAATCGTTGCGCCGGTGCGGGGGTTGCGGCCCGAGCGAGCGGCACGCTTGCCGACGGCGAAGGTGCCGAAACCCACCAGCGACACGGTGCCGCCCTTGCGCAGCGTGGTCTTCACGGCGCCGATGGTGGCCTCGAGGGCACGGGTGGCCGCAGCCTTGGAAATATCAGCGTTCTTGGCGATGTGCTCGATCAGCTCGGTCTTGTTCACGTAAGTGCCCTCTCTCAAGAAGATTCAAGAATTCGGATTGTGACTTCAGTCGGGGTTGGCGGTGTAACCAACCTGCCTTGCCAGCATACCCGCGACAGGGCGGATGGTGAATGGATCGGCGCTTTGAACGCCCGGCCACCCTCGATAACCCCGGTCAGCGAGCGATGCATTCTAGACGTAATTGTCTACTGCCAAGGCGGTATCTACCGTGCATGTGCGCCAGCGCAACAACCGCCCGCGTTTTGCCGCGCCAACTTGTGACACATTAATTCCGGCGGCCTGCAAAAGCGCTTGTTCACCTGCCGAGGCTTGACACGGCCGCCGGTCGCACCACCAAAGCGACGCCGAAGGCGGTGACGGCGATGCCGATGACGGTGGTCAGCGTGATCGGCTCGCCGAACAGCAGCCAGGCCATCACCGCCGTGGTGGGTGGCACCAGGTACATCAGGCTGGTGACCGACGCTGCCGCGCCGCGCTGGATCAGCAAATACAGCAGCGAGCTGCCGCCCAGCGTGAGCCCCAGCACCGACCAGGCCATGGCGCCGGCCGACTGCGCGTTCCAGCGGAAGGCCTCCGGTTCCAGCAGCGCCAGCGGCGCGGTGACCAGCGCCGCCGCCAGCAGCTGCACGGTGTTGGCGGTGCGCACGTCGCAAGGCTTGACGAAGCGCTTCTGGTACAGCGTGCCGGCGGTGATGCACAGCAGCGCGAACACCGCCCACGAGAAGTTGACCAGCGTCACATGGTCGCCCGCCTGCCCCTGCGTGAGCTTGCGCCACACCACCAGCACCAGGCCGGCAAAGCCCAGCAGCAGGCCCAGCCACTGGCGCGCGCTGACGCGGCTCATCGCCGTGCCGGTGGCCGACAGCCAGATGGCCGTCAACACGGGCTGGATGCCGACGATGAGCGCCGACAGGCCCGAGCCCATGCCGCCCTTCACCGCCGCCCACACGCCGCCCAGGTAGCCGCCGTGCATCAGCGCGCCGGTCACGCCCAGGTGAATCCATTCCATGCCGGTCTGCGGCCAGCGCACGCGGGCGATGGCGATCCAGACGCCGAAGCAGACGATCGACAGCAGGTAGCGGATCAGCAGAAAGGTGAACGGCGGCGCATGCGGCATGCCGTAGCGCGCCACGATGAAGCCGGTGGCCCAGATCAGCACGAACACCGCCGGCATCCAGCGGATCAGCGCGGACGTGTCCCGATCCGTCATCACGAGGCAGCGCCCGGAAGCCGTGCGCCCATCGGGCGCCCCACCAGTGGCCGCGCAGCAGACCACGTCAAAAGGCCGCGGAGCAAGCCAGGCCAGCGAACGCCGCGGAGCGGGCTTGGCCCGGCCGCTGGCGTTGTCCCCCCTCCGGGGGGATGGCGCCGAAGGCGACTCAGGGGGGAACTCATTTCACCCGCGCACGGATCTCGGGCAGGGCTTTCTGCAGGTAGTACACCATCGACCACACCGTCAGCACCGCCGCCACCCAGATCAGCACATTGCCCCACCAGCGCGTGTCGATGCTACCCAGCACCGTGCCGTCGTACAGCAGGAACGGGATGGCCACCATCTGCACCGTGGTCTTGAGCTTGCCCAGCATGTGCACGGCCACGCTCTTGCTGGCGCCGATCTTGGCCATCCACTCGCGCAGGGCCGAGATGGCGATCTCGCGCCCGATGATGATGAGCGCCACGAACACGTCGGTGCGCTGCAGGTGCACCAGCACCAGCAGGCTGGCGCACACCAGGAACTTGTCGGCCACCGGATCGAGGAAGGCGCCGAACGACGAGGTCTGGTTGAGCTTGCGCGCCAGAAAGCCATCGAGCCAGTCGGTCCAGGCGAAGACGACGAACATCACCGTGGCGATCAGGTTGGCCGTGGCCGGCTCCCATTGCAGGTAGAACACGCCGACGATGAGCGGGATGGCGAGGATGCGCGTCCAGGTCAGCAGCGTGGGCACGGTGAAGAACATGGCGGCGATTGTGTCATGCAAGGCCCAGGCACCGTGCCGGCACGCTGATACACCGGCGCCGCGCGGGCGCATCGGGGGTTTTATTTTGATAGCTGCTTGCGCTTGCTACACAATGCTTTCAGATACAAAACCATCTGAAATCGTTGAATACCGGGCGCAAGCAGCTACCTTGTTGATAGTACCGATCAATGCAGCGCACGGTAAATCTCCTCGGCCAGCGCGCGCGAAATGCCGTCCACCGTCATCAGGTCCTGCACGCTGGCCGCCTCCACACCGCGCACGCCGCCAAAGCGCTGCAGCAGGCGCGCGCGCTTGCGCGGGCCCACGCCCGGAATCTCCTCGATGCGGCTACCGCCCACGCGCACCTTGGCGCGCTGCGCGCGCATGCCGGTGATGGCGAAGCGGTGCGCCTCGTCACGGATCTGCGCCACCAGCATCAGCGCCGCCGAGTCGTGGCCCAGGTAGACCTTCTCGCGCCCGTCGGCGAACACCAGTTCTTCCAGTCCCACCTTGCGGCCCTCGCCCTTCTCCACGCCGACGATCAGCGACAGGTTCAGCCCCAGCTTTTCGAACACCTCGCGCGCCATCGCCACCTGGCCCTTGCCGCCGTCGACCAGCACCAGGTCGGGCATGCGTGCGGCGCGCGTCAGCGCCTCGGCGTCGCCCTGCTCGTGCAGGGCCTCGGCGATCTTGCCGTAGCGGCGCTCCAGCACCTGGCGCATGGCGGCGTAGTCGTCGCCGCCGGTGATGCCCTCGATCTTGTAGCGCCGGTATTCGCCACTCACCATGCGGTGGCCCTGGAAGACGACGCAGCTGGCCTGCGTGGCCTCGCCCGCGGTGTGGCTGATGTCGAAGCATTCGATGCGCAGGTCGTCGAGATTCTCCACCGGCAGATCGAGCGCCTCGGCCAGCGCGCGGGTGCGCGCCTGCTGCGAGCCCTCCTCGGCCAGCAGACGGGCCAGTTGCAGCGCGGCGTTCTGCTGCGCCATCTCCAGCCACACGCGGCGCTGGCCGCGCGGTGCGTGGGTGGCGGTGATCTTCACCTCTTCCTTGTCGCTGAGGGCCTGCAGCAGCGACTTCGACACCGGCTCGCTGGTGATCAGCTGCGCCGGCGCCGGCACCTGCAGGTAGTGCTGGGCGATGAAGGCGTCAAGCACCTGCGCCTCCACCGTGGGCAGTTCGTCGTCGTCGCGCTCGGTGGCGATCGCGTGGGCATCCTCGACGTGCGACGGGAAGTAGGCGCGGTCGCCCAGGTGCCGCCCGCCGCGCACCATGGCCAGGTTGACGCAGGCGCGCCCGCCCTGCACCTTCACGGCCAGAATGTCCACGTCGGCGTCGCCCCCCACCTCCACCGCCTGCTGGTGCAGCACGCGCGACAGGGCAGCGATCTGGTTGCGGATGTCGGCCGCCTGCTCGAACTCCAAGTCTGAAGCGTGCGCCATCATGCGCTGCTCCAGCCGGTGCAGCAGGTTCTGCGTTTCGCCGCGCAGAAACTGCTCGGCATGCGCCACGTCGGCGGCGTAGTCCTCGGCGCTGATCAGGCGCACGCAGGGGCCGGTGCAGCGCTTGATCTGGTACAGCAGGCAGGGCCGCGTGCGGTTGGCGAACACCGTGTCCTCGCAGGTGCGCAGGCGGAACACCTTCTGCATCAGCTGGATGCTTTCCTTCACCGCCCAGGCGCCGGGGTAGGGGCCGAAGTAGCGGTGCCGCTTGTCGGTGGCGCCGCGGTAATAGGCCATGCGCGCATAGGCCTCCGGGCGCGGCGGGCCGTCGGCCGAATCCTGCGCGTGGCCGGTGCCGGTGATCTTCAGGTAGGGGTAGCTCTTGTCGTCCCTGAACAGGATGTTGTACTTGGGCGCCAGCTGCTTGATGAGGTTGTTTTCAAGTATCAGCGCCTCGGCCTCGGAGCGCACCACCGTGGTCTCCAGCCGCGCGATCTTGCTCACCATGTGGCCGATGCGCGTGCCGCCGTGGTCGCGCGCGAAGTAGCTCGACACGCGCTTCTTCAGGTGCCGCGCCTTGCCCACGTACAGCACGTTGCCGCCCGCGTCGTAATAGCGGTAAACGCCCGGCAGGCCGGGCAGCGCGGCCACCTGCGCCACCAGCTCGGGGCTGTGGCGCGGGGCGGCAGCGGCGGCAGGCTGATCGCCGGCGGGCGGTGCGGGTTCGCTCATGCGCCCGAGTGTACGAAGCGGCGCCAAACGCCCGGCGCATGCCCGCGCAAAGGCACAATCGCCGCGTGCCTGCTCCACCGCTGCTTTGGGACATCTTCTGCCAGGTCGTGGACAACCACGGCGACCTGGGCGTGTGCTGGCGCCTGTCGCGCGAACTGGCGGCGCGCGGGCAGCAGGTGCGCCTGTGGGTGGACGACGCCCGCGCCCTGGCCTGGATGGCGCCCGGCGCCACCGAAGGCGCGGTGCCCGGCGTGCGCGTGCTGCCGTGGGCGCGGCCCATCGCCCCCGATCTGCTGGCCAGCCTGCCGCGCGCCGATGTGTGGGTGGAGGCCTTCGGTTGCGAGATTCCTCCTGAATTCATAGCTGCCAGCGCCCGCCAGACGGGCGATAAAGGCCAAAATGGCTTGAAACCACCGGTCTGGCTCAACCTCGAGTACCTGAGCGCCGAAGCCTACGTCGAACGCATGCACGCCCTGCCCTCGCCCGTGCTGCACGGCCCCGCGGCGGGCGCGACCAAGTGGTTCTTCTACCCCGGCTTCACGCCCGCCACCGGCGGCCTGTTGCGCGAAGCCGATCTGCCCGCGCGGCAGGCCGCCTTCGACCGCGCCGCGTGGCTGCGCGCCCACGGCATCGACTGGCGCGGCGAGCGCCTGGCCACGCTGTTCTGCTACGAGCCGCCCGCGCTGGGCCAGCTGTTGCGGGCGTGGGCAGAGGGCGACGAAGCCACCCACCTGCTGGTGGCCGCCGGCCGCGCCACCGCTGCGGTGCGGCAGGCGATTCAGCATGAAATCGGCCTGCAGCGCTTGCTGGACGGGCGCCAGCAGCTATCAATTTCATATCTACCGCATCTGCCGCAGACCGCCTACGACGAGCTGCTGTGGGCGGGCGATCTGAACTCCGTGCGCGGCGAGGATTCGCTGGTGCGCGCCCTGTGGGCCGGCGCGCCCTTCGTCTGGCACATCTACCCGCAGCCCGAGGACAACGCGCACCACGCCAAGCTCGAGGCCTTCCTCGACTGGCTGCAGGCGCCCGCTTCGCTGCGCCAGTTCCACCATGTGTGGAACGGCGTCACCCCCGGCGCCCTGCCCACACCGGACCTGCCCGCCTGGCGCACGTGCGTACAGGCCGCGCGCGCCCGGCTGCACGGGCAGGACGACCTGGCCACCCAGCTGCTCGGCTTCGTTGCCCGGAAGGGTTAGAATCCAAGGCTTTGCGAAACACGCCCGGCGCGGGCGAAAAGCGGGCACCAAAGCCCCGCAACACGCGCCGACACCCTTCGCTCTCACGCCGCAGCGCACACGGCGGCTTCAGTCCGGTGCACGAGCGGCACCCGCTCACCTCTCACACTGGAACCACCATGAAAATCGCCCAGGAAATCCGCGCCGGCAACGTCATCATGCACGGCAAGGACCCGATGATCGTCCTGAAGACCGAATACGCCCGCGGCGGCCGCGGCGCCGCCACCGTGCGCATGAAGCTCAAGGCCCTGCTCAGCAACATGGGCACCGAGGTCGTGTTCAAGGCCGACGACAAGATGGACCAGGTCATCCTGGACCACAAGGAGTGCACCTACTCCTACTTCGCCGACCCGATGTACGTGTTCATGGACACCGAGTACAACCAGTACGAGGTCGAGGCCGAGAACATGGGCGACGCCCTGAACTACCTGGAAGACGGCATGGCCGTGGAAGTGGTGTTCTACGACGGCAAGGCCATCTCGGTCGAGCTGCCCACCGCCGTCGAGCGCGAGATCACCTGGACCGAGCCAGCCGTCAAGGGCGACACCTCGGGCAAGGTGCTGAAGCCGGCAAAAATAGCCACCGGCTTCGAAGTGGCCGTGCCGCTGTTCGTCAGCCAGGGCGACAAGATCGAGATCGACACCCGCACCGGCGAATACCGCAAGCGCGTCTGACGCGCGCGGCCCATCCGCCAACGCACGCCCAAGCCCCGTTTCGGGGCTTTTTTCATATGGGCGGGCGTGTATATTGCGCCAGCAGCTTCAATAACAATAGCAAATGATGGACAGCACCCAAGACATCAAGGATTCCACCCGCTCGCCCCTGGCCGACGCCTGGGCCGAACTGCAGGCGCACGCCGACCGCGGCGAGCCGCTGCAACCCGATTCGTACCGCCTGGCCTTTGCCGACCCCGAGTTCCTGCTGCGCCCCGAAACGCGCGGCATCCGCTTCCAGCTCGAACTGCTCAAGCCCGAACTGGCGCTGACGGCCGCCGGCGTGCACAGCACCGTGGTGGTGTACGGCGGCGCCCGCTTCGTCGCGCCCGAGATCGCGCAGGAGCAACTGGCCGCCGCCCAGGCCAGCGGCGACACCCAGGCCCTGGCGCTGGCCGAGCGCGCCGTGCGCACGTCGCGCTACTACCAGGCCTCGCGCGACTTCGCCCGCATCGTGGCCACCTACAGCCTGCGCCAGCCGCAGGAGGAAAAGCTGTTCATCTGCACGGGCGGCGGCCCCGGCGTGATGGAGGCGGCCAACCGCGGCGCAGCCGACGTCGACGTGCCCTCGGTGGGCCTGAACATCGCCCTGCCGCACGAGCAGTCGGCCAACCCCTACGTCACGCCCGAGCTGACCTTCAAGTTCCACTACTTCGCGCTGCGCAAGATGCACTTCCTGATGCGGGCGCGGGCGCTGGTGGCCTTCCCCGGCGGCTTCGGCACGCTGGACGAGCTGTTCGAGGTGCTGACCCTGGTGCAGACGCGCAAGGCGCGCCCCGTGCCCATCGTGCTGTTCGGCCGCGACTACTGGAGCCGCCTGCTGAACCTGGACATGCTGGTGGAAGAAGGCGCCATCGCGCCGGAAGACCTGGCGCTGTACCAGGTGGTGGACACGCCCGAGGAGGCCTGGGAAGTCATCCGCGCGTTCTACAAACTGTAGGCGCCACCCGATCCGCACCGCCCATGCTCGCCCCCGACCCGGCCACGCAACCGCGCGACTTCCTGCTGCACCTGTTCCAGGCCGCCGTGGCGCGCGCACAGCCGGCGCAGGTGCTGGCCGGCTTTCTGCCGCCCCCGCCACGCGGCCGCACCGTGGTGCTGGGCGCCGGCAAGGCGGCCGGCGCCATGGCCCACGCACTGGAGGCCGCCTGGCCGGCCGACGCGCCCCTGGGCGGCTTGGTCGTCACCCGCTACGGCCACACACCGCCGCGCCCGCCGGGCGTGGCAGCGCGCATCGAGATCACCGAGGCCGCCCACCCCGTACCCGACGCGGCCGGCACGCAGGCTGCCGCGCGGCTGCTGGCGCTGACCGAAGGCCTGACCGCCGACGACCTGGTGCTGTGCCTGATCTCCGGCGGCGGCTCGGCCCTGCTGACACTGCCGGCCGAGGGGCTGACGCTGGCCGACAAGCAGCGCATCAACCGCGAACTGCTGGCCAGCGGCGCCGGCATCCACGACATGAACGTGCTGCGCAAGCACCTGTCGCGCATCAAGGGCGGGCGGCTGGCCGCGGCCTGCGCGCCGGCGCGCGTGCTCACGCTGGCCATCAGCGACGTGCCCGGCGACGACCTGTCCGTCATCGCCAGCGGCCCCACGGTGCCCGACGAGAGCACCTGCGCCGATGCGCTGGCCGTGGCGCGGCGCCACCGCATCGCCCTGCCGCCCGCCGTGCTGCAGGCGCTGGAGCGCGGCGCGCTGGAAACACCCAAGCCCGGCGATCCGGTGTTCGCCCGCCACGAAACCCGGCTCATCGCCACGCCGCGGCAATCGCTGGCGGCGGCAGCCGAAGCAGCGCGTGCCATGGGTCTGGCGGCGCACATCCTCAGCGACGAGATCGAAGGCGAATCGCGCGACATCGGCGGCATGCACGGCGCGCTGGCCCGCGCCGTGGCGCAGGGGCATGGCGCCTTCAGCCCGCCCTGCGTGATCCTGAGCGGCGGCGAAACCACCGTCACGCTGGGGCCCCGGCCCGAAGGCGCCGCCCCCGGCCGCGGCGGGCGCGCGGGCGAGTTCTGCCTGGGCCTGGCCGCCGCGCTGCAGGCGCAGCCGCGCGTGTGGGGCCTGGCCGCCGACACCGACGGCATCGACGGCGTGGAAGACAACGCCGGCGCGCTGGTGGCGCCCGACACGCTGGCGCGCGCGCAGGCCGCCGGCATCAGCCTGCCCGAGCACCTGGCGCGGCACGACGCCTACGGCTTCTTCCAGGCGCTGGGCGACCTGGTCGTCACCGGGCCGACGCACACCAACGTCAACGACTTTCGCGCCCTGCTGGTGCTGTAACCCTGGAAACGTGCCCCAACCAGCCGCGCCGGGCCGATTGCCCGCCGGTTGACATGGGTCAATGCCCGGGGCACGGCCGCCGGGCAAAGTGGCCGCATGCTGACTCCCACCTCCATCGACTGGCCGGGTGAGCCGTGCATCCTGCAGCCCGGCACCGCGCTGATGCGCCGCGCCGAAACCGCCCCGCACGTGATCCACATCGAGCGCGGCCGCGTGGCCCTGGGGATTGCCGAGAACGGCGCGCTGACGCACCAGCTGGGCATGATCGAAGGCCCCTGCTGGCTCGACGCCACCTGCGCCGTGCTGGGTCTGGCGCCGCTGGTCGACGCCATCGCCGATTCCGAGGTGAAGCTGCGCCGCATGCCGCTGGCCGACTTCGAAGCCGGTGTGCGCGCCCTGCCCGAGGCCGCCCGCAGCGTGCTGCGCGACGTGGCCCGCGCGCACCGCCAGCAGACCGAGCTGGCCGTCAGCCGCCTGGCCAAGGACGCCGAGGCGCGCTGCGCCGAATGGCTGCTGCGCCACGCCGAGCCGGCTCAGGACGCGCCGGGCACGCTGGCCGTGATGCTGCGCCAGCGCAAGCGCATGATCGCCGCGCAACTGGGCATCGCCCCCGAAACCCTGTCGCGCGTGCTGCGCCACCTGCGCGAACGCAGCATGATCAGCGGCTCGGGCCGCGTGCTGAACCTGCTGGATCTGAACGGGCTGCGGGCGCTGGCCGGCGCCTGAGCTGGTCCGGCGCGCTGCCGCGCGAACCGGTGATGCCGCGCATCACCAGCATATACTCCCCACCATAAAGGCCGCCAGCGCCCGGCAGACGGGCGCTGGATACACATACTCCCCCTTTTTTAGACCATTGATGAACCATCAAGCCGGCAGCGGCGCATCGTTCACCGCCTTGGCAGCACCGCCTGCTGCGCGCTGACGACTTGCTCCAGCGCCTGCGCAAAGCGGTCGCATGCCGCCTCGTCGAACGGCAGCGACAGCGCCATGAAGCCGCGCCGCGCCATGAACACGCCGCGCGCCAGCAGCTCGAAGAACACCAGCGCCCGCGCGCGGTCGTCGCCCGCGGCCAGGTCGTCGGCGCTGCGCAGCGGGCCGGCCAGCGACTGCATCTGCATCAGCGACCCCAGGCCGGTGAACTGCATGGCCACGCCGCGTTCGGCCAGCAGCGCGTTGAGCCGCGCGCGCAGCGCCTCGCCGCGGGCGTTCAGCGCATCCAGCGCCTCGGCCGTCAGCACCTGCGTCAGCCCGGCCAGGCCGGCGGCCATGGTGAGCACGTTGTTGTTGAAGGTGCCGGCGTGCTGCAGCGCGCCGCTGTGGCGCGGGTCGTAGCGCTGCATCACGTCGGCGCGCCCGCCGAAGGCGCCGAAGGACAGGCCGCCGCCGAAGTACTTGCCCAGCGTGGTCATGTCGGGCCGGATGCCGAGCAGCGCCTGGCGGCCGCCGAAGGACAGGCGCGAGGTCATCACCTCGTCGAAGACCAGCAGCGCGCCGCACTCGTCGGCCAGCATGCGCAGGCCGTGCAGAAAATCGACTTCGCCGGGGATGCAGCCGCCCGAGCCCAGCATGGGCTCGACCAGGATGGCGGCCAGCTCGCCCCGGTGCGGCGCCACGCGCTGGAGCACGTCGGCCAGGTCGTTGTAGCGCGCCACGATCCACTCGTGTGGCACGTTGACCGGCGAGCCGCCGCCGGCAAAGGCCAGCACGCCGCCGTGGTAGCCGCCCTTGAACACCAGCACCTTGCGCCGCCCGGTGTGTGCGCAGGCCGAGGCCAGCGCCATCAGGTTGGCCTCGGTGCCCGAGTTGGTGAAGCGCAGCAGCTCCATGGCCGGAAAGCGCCGCTGCACCTCGCGCGCCAGCGCACCTTCGCGCGCGGTGTGCGACGACAGGCTGAGGCCGTCTTCCAGCGCCTCGGCGATGGCGGCGCGGATGGCGGGCTCGGAATGGCCGTACAGCCCCGCGGTGAACTCGCCCAGCGCGTCGAGGTAGCGGTGGCCGTCGGCGTCCCACAGCCAGCAGCCTTCGCCGCGCACCATGGCGGGCGGAAACGGCGCGAAGAACAGCACGCTGCGCGTGTTGCCGCCGGGCAGCACCAGCGTGGCGTCGTTGAAGATGCGCTCGCTGGCCGGGCGAGCGTGGCGGTAGCGGTCGATGGCCTGGGCCAGGGCTTGGTCGAGATTGCTCATGATTTGATGGCTGTCAACGCAGGCGGGATGGCGACACCACAGCGGGGTTGACGCCATGTCGCGTGAGTTCATCGGGCAGCGCATCGCCGGCGATCAGGCTGGCCGCCAGCAGGCTGGCGCCGGCGGCGCTCTGGATGCCATAGCCGCCCTGTGCGCACAGCCAGAAGAAGCCGGGCAGTGCGCCGTCGAAGCCGATGACGATTTCGCCGTCGCGCACGAAGCTGCGCAGGCCGGCCCAGGTGGCGGTGGGGCGGCGGATTTCCAGCGTGGTCGCTTCCTGGATCTGGTGGATGCCCAGCGCGATGTCGAACTCTTCCGGCTGCACGTCGTGCGGCGCCACCGGGTCGGCGTTGGCGGGCGAGCCGAGCAGCTGGCCGGCGTCGGGCTTGAAATACCAGGTTTCGTCGACATCGGCCACCATCGGCCAGTTGGACACGTCCACGCCTTCGGGCGGGCGGAAGGTGAAGGCGCTGCGGCGGCGCGGCTCGATGCCCAACGGCGCGGCGCCGAACAGCGCCGCCACCTCGTCGGCCCAGGCGCCGGCGGCGTTGACCACGGTGCGCGCCTGCACCGTCTCGCCGCTCGACAACGCCACGCGCCAGGCATCGCCCATGCGCCCGGCCTGCGTGGGCACAGCGCTCGTCAGCACGCGCGTGCCGGCCTGCCGTGCGCCGCGCAGAAAGCCTTGCAGCAGCGTGTCGACGTCGATGTCATAGCCGTCGGTGTCGAGCAGCGCGCCATCAAACAAATCGGGCTTCAGCGCAGGTGCAGCCTGCGCCAGCTGCTCTGCATTCAATAGCTTCAGCGAGGTGCCGGTGGCGGCCAGCTCATCGTGCAGCGCGGCCAGTGCGCCGCGCTGCGCGGGCGTGGCGACGAACAGCGCATGGCGCGGGTGCAGCAGCGCCTGGTCGGCAAAGCCGGCGGGCGGGTTCAGGTAGAAGGCGCGGCTGGCGCGGGTGAGCGCGCGCACGCCGGGCGGGCCATAGCTCTCCATGAACATGGCCGCCGAGCGGCCGGTGCTGTGTGTGCCGGGCTGCGCCTCGCGCTCCAGCATCAGCACCGAACGGCCCGCGCGCGACAGCCGCCAGGCCAGCGAAGCGCCGGCGATGCCGGCGCCGATGATGAGCACGTCACAGGTCTGCATGGGGGCATTCTTTCACGCCGGGGCGGGGGCGTGGCGTGCGGCGCTCTGTCCCATGGAAAAGCCGGCCCTCACCCCCACCCTCTCCCTGCAGGGAGAGGGAGAAAGCGTCAGCAGGGCTGCGCAGCAAGCTCCGAAAAGGCCGCGGCGCAGGCCATGCCGGAACGCCGTGGCCGGGGCCCCCCGGCCACCAGCGTCGTCGCTCTGGGGGGCTGAGGCCCGCGGCTCCAGACCTGCCTGCGCAGGTCTGGACGGGCCGAAGAGCCGGCCCCTCTGGCGACGCGCACGTGGCGCCGCCAGCGCCTCAGGGGGGAGTCACTGAACCGCGCGCAGCTTGAACGAAAAGTCGCGCAGCGCCGCGATGCCGCTGTCTTCGGCACGCTTGCACCAGGCCTGCAGGTCGGCCACCAGCTGCTCGCGCGTGCGGCCGGTGTTCAGCCACAGCTGGCGCAGCTCTTCGCGCATGGTCACCATCTGGTCGAGCACCGGGTAGGCGGCGCGCGCCTCGGCCAGTTGCGGCACGGCGGCGGCGGGCACTTTCTCGGCATCGCGGTGCAGCCAGCGGCGGGCCGAACGCAGCGCGCCCGTGGGCTGGCCGGCGCTGGCGGTCTGCTGGCGGAACACGGCACGCATCTGGCGCGCGTAGCTGGCCATGACCTCGTAGCGGTGGGCGATCAGCGCCTCCAGTGTCTGGTCGTCGGCCACCGGGCGCACGGCGCCATAGGCCAGGCGCGGCGGGGTCTTCTTGGGGCTGGCCAGTCCCAGTTTGGCAAGAATGCTGATGTAGACCCAGCCGATGTCGAACTCGTACGGCTTGACCGAGAACTTGGCCGACGTGGGATAGGTGTGGTGGTTGTTGTGCAGCTCCTCACCGCCGATCACGATGCCCCAGGGGATCAGGTTGGTGCTGGCGTCGTGGGCCTCGAAGTTGCGGTAGCCCCAGAAGTGGCCCACGCCGTTGACCACGCCCGCGGCCCAGAACGGAATCCAGGCCATCTGCAGGGCCCACAGCGCCGCGCCCAGGGCGCCGAACAGCAGCAGGTCGATCACCAGCATCAGGCTGATGCCGAGCATGGACCAGCGGCTGTACAGCTTGCGCTCGATCCAGTCGTCGGGCGTGCCGTGGCCGTAGCGGCGCAGGGTTTCCTCGTTCGCGGCTTCGGCGCGGTACAGCTCGGCGCCCTGCCACAGCACCTTGCGCAGGCCGTACACCTGCGGGCTGTGCGGGTCTTCGGCCTGCTCGCACTTGGCGTGGTGCTTGCGGTGGATGGCAGTCCACTGCTTGGTCGTCATGCCCGTGGTCATCCACAGCCAGAAGCGGAAGAAGTGCTGCACGGCCGGGTGCAGATCGAGCGCGCGGTGCGCCGAATGGCGGTGCAGGTACAGGGTGACGCTGACGATGGTGATGTGCGTCAGTACCAGGCCGATCAGCACCACCTGCCACCAGGCCAGGCCCAGCAGGCCATGGGCCAGCCAGCCGGCGGCTGCGCTCAGGGCCGGGGAATCGAAAAGCAGCGTCATGAAGCGGGGAGTCTTTCGCGGATGGAGCGCGCGGCGAAGGCCGGCGGCTCAAGGAATACAACGGTTGCGGCGCCCATAACGCCGACCGGGGCACCGCAACCCTGGCACCCTCATCCGATTCTAGGGATGGCCCCGCGCAAAGGGGCGCTGCGCCCCCCGATCAAGGGGATCGACCCCGGCTTTCGTGCGGTTTGCCCGGATCGCGTTCAGCCCTTGCGCTGCCACGCGGCGGCAAAGAAGCCGTCGGTGCCGTGCCGGTGCGGCCACAGGCGCAGGTACTGGCCGGGCTGCGCCGCATCGGTGGTGCACAGCGCCGCGGCGTCGGGCAGCTTCAGCGCCTGCAGCAGTTCGGCCACGTTCAGCGGCTCGAAGTCCGCGTGCTCGGCGCCGAAGGCGGCGGCGATGGCCTCGTTCTCGTCGGGCAGCACGCTGCAGGTGGCGTACACCAGCCGGCCACCGGGCTTCACCAGGCGCGCCGCACTGGTCAGGATGGCGAGCTGCCTGGCCTGCAACTCGGCCACGTCCTTCGGCTGTTGGCGCCACTTCAGGTCGGGGTTGCGGCGCAGCGTGCCCAGGCCCGAGCACGGCGCATCGACCAGCACGCGGTCCATCTTGCCCTTCAGGCGCTTCACGCGCTCGTCGCGCTCGTGCGCGATGGCGACGGGGTGCACGTTGCTCAGCCCGCTGCGCGCCAGCCGGGGTTTCAGCGCATCCAGCCGGTGCGCCGACACGTCGAACGCATAAAGCCGGCCGGTGTTGCGCATGGTGGCGCCAATGGCCAGCGTCTTGCCGCCGGCGCCAGCGCAGAAGTCGGCCACCATCTCGCCGCGCCGCGCATCCAGCAGCAGCGCGAGCAGCTGCGAGCCTTCGTCCTGCACCTCGACGGCGCCGCGCGTGAAGGCATCCAGCTTCTGCAGCGCCGGCTTGCCGTCGATGCGCAGGCCCCAGGGTGAATACGGGGTTTCTATGGCTTTGATAGCTGCCTGCGCAAGATCCGCCTGCGCTGCGGCACGTTTTTCCTTCAAGGTGTTGACACGCAGATCGAGCGGCGCGGGCTCCAGCAGCGCCGCCGCCAGGGTGTCGAACTCGTCGCCCACCTGCGCGCGCAGTGGCGCCACCAGCCAGCCCGGCAGGTTGTGGCGGTACTCGGGCGCCAGCTCGGCCGGCGGCACGGCATCGCAGGCGTCGAGCCAGGCTTTCTCGGGCTCGCTCAGCGCCTGCTTGAGAAAGTCGCGCGGCGCATGAAAGCCCAGGATGGCCAGCCGCCGCTCGCGCGACCCCGAGCCTGCGCGCGCCAGGTGCTCGTACAGCGGCTTGCGGCGCAGCACGGCGTAGGCCGTCTCGGCCAGCGTGGCGCGCTCGCGCGGGCCCAGCGCGCGGTGTTCGCGGAAGAAACGCGACACCACGGTATCGGCCGGGTGGTCGAGCAAGAGAACGCGCCGCACCAGTTCGGTGGCGGCGTCGAGCAGGGCTTTGGGGTGCATGGCGGCATTGTCGCACCTTGGGCGGTGCGTTTCGAATGAAAAGTGGCTTCAGCGCTTGTCCAGCAAGCGCCAGCAGCTACATTGTTTGAAGCAACCCGGCCACGGCGCGTGGGTAGATGATGTGCTCCTGCGTCAGCACCCGCGCCGCCAGCGCATCGGCCGTGTCGCCCGGCAGCACCGGCACCGCCGCCTGCGCCAGGATGTGGCCGTGGTCCAGTTCCGCCGTCACCTGGTGCACCGTGGCCCCCGCCAGCTTGCAGCCTTCGTCGATGGCGCGCTGGTGCGTGTACAGGCCGGGAAAGGCCGGCAGCAGGCTGGGATGGATGTTGACCAGCCGCCCGGCGTAATGCGCCACGAACCCCGGCGTGAGGATGCGCATGAAGCCGGCCAGCACCACCAGCGCGGGCTGGTGCCGGTCGATCTCGGCCTGCAGCGCGGCGTCGAAGGCTTCGCGGCTGTCGAAGGCCTTGTGATCCACCACGCCGGTGGCAATGCCCTGCTCGCGCGCAAAGTCGAGCCCCTTGGCGCCGGGCCGGTTGCTGATGACTGCCGCCACGCGCGCCCCCAGGCGCACGCCCCAGCGCTCGCGCTCCGCCGCGCGCACGATGGCGGCCATGTTGGAACCGGTGCCGGAGATGAGGATGACGATGTGCTTCATGGCGCGCGGATTATCCTTGCCCGCATGAACCCGATCCGCCCCCTGACCCCGCTAGAAGCCCGCGTGCTGGCCACGTTGATGGAAAAAGCCCGCACGGTGCCCGACACCTATCCGCTGTCGCTCAACCTCGTCGTCACCGGCTGCAACCAGAAGACCAGCCGCGAGCCGGTGATGACCGTGACCGACGCGCAGGCGCAGGAGGCGCTGGATGATTTGAAGGCGCTCAGCCTGGTGGTCGAATCGCACGGCAGCCGGGTGGCGAAGTACGAGCACAACTTCCAGCGCGTCTACAGCGTGCCCGACCAGTCCGCCGCGCTGCTGGGCCTGCTGATGCTGCGCGGCCCGCAGACGGCGGGCGAGCTCCGCATCAACGCCGAGCGCTGGCACCGCTTTGCCGACATCTCGTCGGTGGAAGGCTTTCTGCACGAACTGGCCGAGCGCCCCGACGACAAGGGCGGTCCGCTGGTGGTGCACCTGCCGCGTGCGCCGGGCGAGCGCGAGGCGCGCTGGGCGCATCAGCTGTGCGGGCCGGTCGAGGCGGCAATAACTCCTGATTCGATAGCTGCTCGCGCAATGCCCGCGGGCGCTGAAGGCCAAAATGACCGCATATCCGCGCTGGAAGCCGAAGTGGCCGCCCTGCGCGCCATCGTAGAACGCCTGTGCGCCGAGCTGGGCATCGTGTCGCCGGGCGGACGCGACAACGGCGACGAGCGTGATAAAAATCAGCCAGCTGACAAGGAGACGATCTGATGGATCTGGCATTCACCCCCGAAGAACTGAAATTCCGCGACGAGATCCGCGAGTGGGTCAAGGGCGCCCTGCCCAAGGAGATCTCGGAGAAAGTGCACAAGGCGCAACGCCTGAGCCGCGACGACATGCAGCGCTGGGCGCGCATCCTGGGCAAGAAAGGCTGGCACGGCTACGGCTGGCCCCAACAGTTCGGCGGCCCGGGCTGGACGGCGGTGCAGAAGCACCTGTTCGAGGAAGAACTGGCCATGGCCGGCGCGCCGCGCATCGTGCCCTTCGGCCCCGTCATGGTGGCGCCCGTCATCATGGCCTACGGCAACAAGGAGCAGCAGGAGCGCTTCCTGCCCGGCATCGCCAGCGGCGACGTGTGGTGGAGCCAGGGCTACAGCGAGCCGGGCTCGGGTTCCGACCTGGCCTCGGTACGCACCAAGGCCGAGCGCCAGGGCGACAAGTACATCGTCAACGGCCAGAAGACCTGGACCACGCTGGGCCAGCACGGCGAGTGGATGTTCAACCTGGTGCGCACCAGCAACGAGGGCAAGCCGCAGACCGGCATCTCCTTCCTGCTGATCGACATGAAGTCGCCCGGCGTGAGCGTGCGGCCGATCAAGCTGCTGGACGGCGAGTGCGAGGTGAACGACGTGTTCTTCGACAACGTCGAGGTGCCGGCCGAGAACCTGATCGGCGAGGAAAACAAGGGCTGGACCTACGCCAAGCACCTGCTGAGCCACGAGCGCACCAACATCGCCGACGTGAACCGTGCCAAGCGCGAGCTGGAGCGCTTGAAGCGCATCGCCAAGGCCGAAGGCGTGTACGACGACCTGCGCTTCCGCGACCAGATCGCGCTGCTCGAAGTCGACATCGTGGCACTCGAGATGCTGGTGCTGCGCGTGCTGTCTGCCGAGAAGTCCGGCCGCAACGCGCTCGACATCGCGGGCCTGCTGAAGATCAAGGGCAGCGAGATCCAGCAGCGCTACACCGAGCTGATGATGCTGGCCGCCGGCCCCTACGCCATGCCCTACATCTTCGAGGCCATGGAAGCCGGCTGGCAGGGCGACCAAGCCGCGGCTGCCGGGCTGCAGGGCTTTCCGGGCGGCGACGTGGCCAACGCCACGCTGGCGCCGAGCTACTTCAACTACCGCAAGACCACCATCTACGGCGGCTCGAACGAAGTGCAGCGCAACATCGTGGCTCAGACCGTTCTCGGCTGAGCATGCATTTCTCCCTCTCCCCTCGGGGAGAGGGTTGGGGTGAGGGCGGATCGCGCATCGACAGGACACGCCGCACCCTCACCCCTGCCCTCTCCCACAAGTGGGCGAGGGAGCCAGGACAGACAAAGGAAGACAAACATGGACTTCGATTTCTCAGACGACCAGCAGGCCCTGCGCGACGCCGTCGCCAAATGGGTCGAGAAAAGCTACGACTTCGAGCGTCGTCAAGCCACCGTCAAGGCCGGCGGCTTCGACCGCGGCATCTACAACGAACTGGCCGAGCTCGGCCTGACCGGCATCTACGTGGACGAAGACCACGGCGGCATGGGCATGGGGCCCGTGGAGGCCATGGTGGTGATGGAAGAGCTGGGCCGCGGCATCGTCACCGAGCCGCTGGCGCAGGCCTTCATCACCAGCGCGGTGATCCATGCCTACGGCGGTGATGACGTGAAATCCGCCTGGCTGCCCAAGATCGCCAGCGGCGAGGCGCTGGTGGTGCTGGCGCATCAGGAGCGCAAGGCGCGCTACAAGCTCGACGTGTGCGAGGCCACTGCAGCCAAGAGCGGCGATGGCTACACCGTCACCGGCCTGAAGAACATCGTGCCCGCGGGCGACCAGGCCGACGCCTTCGTGGTGCCCGCGCAGCTGGGCGGCAAGCTGGCCCTGTTCCTGGTCGAACGCTCGGCCAGCGGCGTGAGCACGCGCGGCTACCTGACGCAGGACGAGGCGCGCGCCGCCGACGTCAAGCTCGACAACGCCCCCGCCACCCTGATCACCACCGACGGCCTGACGGCGCTGACGCACGCGGTCGACATCGGCATCGCCTGCCTGTGCGCCGAAGGCGTGGGCGCGATGGAGCAGACGCTGAAGCTGACAACCGAATACATGAACCAGCGCAAGCAGTTCGGCGTCACCATCTCCACCTTCCAGGCGCTGCGCCACCGCGTGGCCGACATGAAGATGCAGCTGGAACTGGCGCGCAGCATGAGCTACTACGGCACGCTGAAGCTGAACGCGCCCGAGGCCGAGCGCCGCCAGGCGCTGTCGCGCGCCAAGGTGCAGTTGGGCCAGTCGATGCGCTTCGTCGGCCAGCAGTCGGTGCAGTTGCACGGCGGCATCGGCGTGACGGACGAGTACGCCGGCAGCCACTACTTCAAGAAGCTGACGCAGATGGAGATGACCTACGGCGACACGCTGCACCACCTGGGCGAGGTGAGCGAGCGCATGACGGAGACCGCTGGCGTCTTTGCCTGACAGCGCGGCGCACCCGCGCCGCCTATCATCCCGAGCGTGGTGCCCCGCAAGGCGCCACGCTTTTTTTCTGCCCCGCGCCGTGCCCGCCGCCGCCCCCACGCCCACCGCCAACCCACGCATCCTGCTGTGGCTGGTGGCCATCGGCTTCTTCATGCAGACGCTGGATTCGACCATCGTCAACACCGCATTGCCCGCCATGGCGCGCAGCTTGGGCGAATCGCCGCTGCGCATGCAGGCCGTGGTGGTGGCCTATGCGCTGACGATGGCGGTCATCATCCCGGCCACCGGCTGGCTGGCGGACCGCTTCGGCACGCGGCACATCTTCCTGCTGGCCATCGTGCTGTTCACCGCCGGTTCGGCGGCCTGCGCGGCGGCGCCCAGCTATAACGCGCTGGTGGCGGCGCGCGTGCTGCAGGGCGTGGGCGGCGCCATGTTGCTGCCGGTGGGGCGGCTCACCGTGCTGCGGCAGTTTCCGAAGGACCAGTTCGTCGCTGCCATGAGCTTCGTCGCCATCCCCGGCCTGATGGGCCCGCTGATCGGCCCCACCCTCGGCGGCTGGCTGGTGGAGGCGGCCTCGTGGCACTGGATCTTCCTCATCAATATCCCCGTCGGCATCGTCGGCGCGCTGGCCACGCTGCGCTTCATGCCCAACCTGCGCCATGCCGACCCCGGCCGGTTCGACCTGGGCGGCTACGCGCTGCTGGTGCTGGCCATGGTGGCCATCTCGCTGGCGCTGGATGGCATGAGCGGGCTGGGCTGGGCGCGCACGCTGGTGGTGCTGCTGCTGGTGGCGGGGCTGGCGGCGCTGGCCGCCTACTGGCTGCACGCCATGCGCAGCCCGGCGCCGCTGTTCACACCGGCGCTGTTCGGTGTGCACAGCTACCGCGTGGGCGTGCTGGGCAACCTGTTCGCGCGCATCGGCTCGGGTGCCATGCCCTACCTGATTCCGCTGCTGATGCAGCTGGCCATGGGCTTCTCGCCGGCGCAGGCCGGCATGCTGATGCTGCCGGTGGCGCTGGCCGCCATGGCCACCAAGCGCCTGGTCACCCGCATCATCACCCGCTGGGGCTATCGGCCGGTGCTGGTGGGCAACACGCTGCTGCTGGGCGCGCTGATCGCCGCCTTTGCGCTGATGACGCCCGAGCAGCCGCTGTGGCTGCGCGTGCTGCAGATGGCGGTGTTCGGCGGCGTCAACTCGATGCAGTTCACCGCGATGAACGCGGTGACGCTGAAAGACCTGGAGCCGGCGCGAGCGGCCAGCGGCAACAGCCTGTTCTCGATGGTGCAGATGCTGGGCATGAGCCTGGGCGTGACCTGTGCCGCCGCGCTGCTGCACGCCTTTGCCGACTGGCTGGACACCGGCGCGGGCCTCAGCGCGCTGCCGGCGTTCCGCGCCGCCTTCGTGGTGATCGGGCTGATGACGATGCTGTCGGCCGCCATCTTCTGGCAGCTGGACCGCGGGCTGCCCAGGCGGCCGGTGCCGCCGGAATCGCCGGATCCGGCTTGAGCGCATGCGGTGGGCGGCGGGCGAGCGCCCTCAGCCACCTCGCAAAAATAAAGGGGAGTATCCACCTCCAGCGCTTACAGGTCGGGCGCTAGCGTCCAGCATGCAGGGGAGTATGCAGCCCATTCCGATGTGGGAGCGGCCTTGGCCGCGATGGCGGCGCGTCGATGGCAGAGGCGCCCATCGCGGCCACGGCCGCTCCTACAAAAGACACAGCTGCTCGCGCCCCCCATGGGGCGCCGGGCCTCATTTCATTCCGAACCCTTGGCCAACGCCTGCATCAGCGCATCGAACTCGGGCGCGCCGGCGGCCGTGTTGTCGAACATCAGCAGTTCAGGGTACTCGGCCGGATCCAGCGTGAACAGGCGCGTGCGGTAGTCGTCCCAGTGCGCCAGCTTCCACGCATCGTTGGCGTTGCCGCGCGCGGCGATGCGGCGGCGCGCCTCGGCCTCCTGCAGCGTCACCCAGACGATGCGCACCTGCACGTCCTCGGCCACGCCCAGCCATGCGCGGTCGGCCAGCTGGTGGGCCTTGACCTCGCGCGACAGCGGCCCGACCACGATGGTGCTGACGCCCAGGCCCAGGTTCTCGCGCGCGGTCTTCATCAGGCCGTGGTACTCGGGGTTGCGCAGGTGCTGCAGGTAGGGCGGGCTGTCGCGGTCGTTCGGGTCGCCCGTCAGCACGCCCATCACGGCCGAGCTGTAGTCGCCGTACAGCGTGTCCTTGTCGAGCAGGCAGAACGATTCGCCGGTGCACTGCACGTGCGCCTCGGCCATCAGCGCGGCGATGGTGCGGCGCGCCAGCGTGGTCTTGCCGGTGCCGGCGTGGCCGCAGAAGAAGATCAGTCGGGGCATGGCCGCAGCATACCCGCGCTGGCGGCGGTGCTCAGCCGTGCAGCCGCGAGTTCTTGGGCAGGTGCGCCATCAGGAACTCCATCTGGTCCGCCAGGATGCGGCGGTTGCGCAGGATGAAGTCTTCCCACAGGCTGGGCACATAGGGCGCGTAGAGCAGCGGCATGCGCGCCTGCTCGGGCGTGCGGTCGCGCTTGCGGTGGTTGCAGCCGCGGCAGGCGGTGACCACGTTCATCCAGCCGTTGCGGCCCCTCTGCGCCAGGGGAATGATGTGCTCGCGCGTCAGCTCGGTTTCGTGAAAGTGGCCGCCGCAGTAGGCGCACACATTGCGGTCGCGCGCGAACAGCTTGTCGTTGGTCAGGCCCGGGCGCAGGTCGAACGGGTTGATGCCCGGCACGCCCTTGGTGCCAATGATGCTGTTGACGGTGATGATGGACTGCTCGCCCGTCACGGCGTTGTGCCCGCCGCGGAACGTGGCCACGCGCTGGCCCACCTCCCAGCGCACCTCCTCGGCGGCGTAGTGGATCACCGCCTGCTGCAGCGATATCCAGGATTGCGGCAACCCTTGTGCCGACAGCTTGAGCACCTTCACAAAACGACTCCTCTTGCTGGAAGAAACCATCGTCTGTGGCCGGCGGCGCCAGTGCTGGCCACCCCTAGGCATGGGCAGGCCCATGTCAGCCAGACAATATACTCCGTTTTCATGACGTTTTTGCGTCCGGGCGCTTGACTGGCAAGCGCAACACGCTATCAAAAAAATACCACCCCGACCATGAAGATCTTCCGCGGCCTGCGCCACCCCGGCATCGCGCCCGGCTGCGCCCTCACCATCGGCAACTTCGACGGCGTGCACCGCGGCCACCAGGCCATGCTGGCGCTGCTGAACAACGAGGCCGCGCACCGCGGCGTGCCCAGCTGCGTGATGACCTTCGAGCCGCACCCGCGCGACTACTTTGCCGCCGTCACCGGCAAGCCGGATCTGGCGCCGGCGCGCGTGTCCACCTTCCGCGACAAGCTGTGCGAGCTGGCCGCCTGCGGGGTCGACCAGTGCATCGTGCTGCCCTTCAACGCCGCCCTGGCCAGCCAGCCGCCGCAGGCCTTCATCGACGAGGTGCTGGTGCAGGGCCTGGGCGTGCGCTACGTGCTGGTGGGCGACGACTTCCGCTTTGGCGCCAAGCGCGCGGGCGACTACGCCATGCTGGACGCGGCCGGCATCGCCCAGGCCTTCGAGGTGGCGCGCATGCAGTCGTACGAGGTGCACGGGCTGCGCGTGTCGTCCACCGAGGTGCGCGCGGCGCTGGACGAAGGGCGCATGCAGGACGCGGCACGGCTGCTGGGCCGGCCGTATTCGATCAGCGGCCACGTGGTGCACGGCCGCAAGCTGGGCCGCGCGCTGGCTGAAACGGCGCCGGGCAAGGCGGACGGCTTTCGCACCCTCAACCTGCGCTTTTCACGCCGCGCCCATGCGTGGAAGCCCGCCGCCAGCGGCATCTTCGTGGTGCAGGTGCACGGCTTGACCGACCAGCCGCTGGCCGGCGTGGCCAACCTGGGTGTGCGGCCCTCGCTCGATCCGGCCAGGCTGCTGGTGCCGGCCCCCTTCGACAGGCTCAGGACAGGCCTGTACGAGGGGCGGAGAGAGCGCAGCGAAGCCCTGGGGGTGTTTGTTTCCCCTTGAACCGCTTGCGTGTGAGTGCCAACGCAATCCAGAACGCCACCACCGTGGTCACCACGAGCACAGCACCATGGCGCACCGGGTGGGCGGGCCATTGGTTGGGTCACCACCAACCGGCTCGTGCACAAGTTCAACGAAAGCTTCCGCATCGCCGGCCGGCTGAACTACGCCGACACCGACGACCATCGCGACCGCCTGGCGAACGCGCGCTTCATCGAAGGCAACGCCGGCTTCGCCTGGCGGCCGTGGGATAGCGCGCGCTGGGAAATGTTCGGCCGCTACACCTACCTGTACGACCTCTCCAGCCTGGGCCAGCGCGAGCAGGACTACGACCAGAAAACCCAGGTGCTGTCGGTGGAAGGCGTCTACCGCCACGACCAGCATTGGGAAGTGGCCGGCAAGCTCGCCCGGCGCGAGGGCGAGGTGCGCTACGGACGCGGCAGCGGGCCGTGGTTCGACTCGGCCACCGACTTCGCCGCGCTACAGCTGCGCTACGAGGTGGTCTACGCCTGGCACGCGCTGGCCGAATACCGCTGGCTGGACGTGAAGGCCGGCGGCACGCGGCAGGGCTGGCTGGTCGGACTGGACCGCGACATCGGCAAGAACTTCCGCATCGGCGCCGGCTACAACTTCACCGAGTTCAGCGACGACCTGACCGACTTCGACTACGACCACGAGGGCTGGTTCCTCAACATGGTCGGGATGTACTGAGG
>JRYL01002447.1_pt1 | contig 40834 bp, 40 predicted proteins | sample 235391 | NCBI WGS metagenome assembly JRYL01 (sample SAMN03074223, study PRJNA261481) | activated sludge metagenome | biome: Wastewater Treatment Plant; feature: Wastewater; material: Activated sludge; isolation source: activated biomass of a wastewater treatment plant treating wastewater from... ...
AAAGTAGTCGTTTTGCCGGCGCCGTTCGGACCGAGCAGACCGATAATCTGTCCCTGTTCCACCTGAAGCGAAACTTCCTTCACCACATGTTTTTTTCCGTAATCCTTAAAAAGATTCTGTCCTCTCAGTACGATTCCCATCGGGTCAAAGATAGTTTAAAATGAATTAGTGTAAAATTGAATTTTCAACTTTGGACAAGAATAAAGCCAAACTGAAACCAAAGCTTACAGATTTTGCATTTCCTGTTTTTGACGGCAACGTTCTATGTCCGATTTAATCTGTTCAAGTTTTTCGGAATTATTCTGCATCGGAATGATTTCCTTGTATTTTGCAACCGCATCATCAAAACGGCCGGTGTATTCAAGCATATACGCCCATTCGCCAAACAGCGAAACCTTGTTGATACCGATCACATCCTTTGCTTTCATGATCATGGCTTCAGCTTCCGGTCCTCTCAATTCTGTATTCAGCAGATAGATGTAGTTCATATAGGCAGGAGCATAGTCGGGAGAAAATTCCATTGACTGTTTGTAGAATTTCTCGGCCTCTCGAAACCGTTTTTCCTTGGTTTCATAAATCCAGCCGATGTGATTGTATGCTTTTCCAAATCCGGGTTCTTCCTCAATAATCTTGAACAATACATTTTTTGCATCTTCATACTGTTCATTCGAGATCAGTTCATCCGCATATCTGAACTGCGATTCAAGGTTTTCGTACTGCTCATCCATAAGGCAATTGTTTAGCTGATAAAAATAATAAAAATTTATATTTCGGTGTAATTTCTCTACACTGTTTGACTTCCAAATTGTATGATCAGTCGGCTTTGACAACATCACCTGATCCGACTGTCTTCAAATCTGTGTCTGAAGGATTTCCTTTGTAATAAAGCTTCCCTGAACCCGAAACACCCGCATTGAGTTTTTGATCTGAATGAACTTCCAGATTGCCCGAACCCGACATTCCGGCGTTGACATCATTTGCTTTGAGCTGATAGGCATGCAAATCACCCGAACCGGCAACACCTGCATTCAGTTTGTCTGTTGTTCCGCTCACATAAATATCGCCGCTTCCGTTCAATTGAATTTCAGCAGTTTTTGATGCAATCGAAACATTGATATCGCCCGATCCGTCAAGTACAGTTTTGAAATCATTCACCCGCTGAATCCCGTCAGCGGTGATGCTTCCCGAACCGGTCAGCACAAGTCCGTTCAGATTTTGAGCCTTGAAACTGATTTTAACCGACTTACCGTTGCTTTTGTAAAATCCTGATTTCTGACTGATCCTCAGCGTATTTCCTTTGGATGAAATTTTGATTTTCTTGAGGACATTTGAGTCTCCTTCCAATTTGATTTTTCCGTCAGAAACGCCTTCTTCGATCATTACATCATAAGCGCCTGAACTTTCAACCGAATCAAATCCGGCATCGACTTCTCTGATTTCGGTCGTCTGAACACCCGGTTCATTATTGCCGCAGGAAACGAATATGAATAAAAAGATCAGTCCGAATATTTTTGTTTTCATTTGATTATAATTTAATTCTTCAAAGCTAAAAATTATAAAAATCTGATGAAGAATATCACAAAGATTATTTTGAATTTCAAACAGAAAATGAGATTCCAGATTTTTGAATTGGCTAAATTCGCTGAAAATAAATCAATATGTCAGCTGTAAATATTCAGGCTCGGAAAGCTGAGGGTTTTCGTCAATTGCATCATCAAAATACACCTTTAATTCTGCCGAATATCTGGAATCCGCTGGGTGCGCTGATGCTTCAGGATATGGATTATAAAGCCGTTGCCACTTCTAGTTCTGCCATTGCGCAAACTCTTGGCTGGCCCGACGGTGAAAAGCTTCCGTTTGATCTGTTGCTCAAAAGTCTGAAACTGATTTCGGACAAGGTTTCAATTCCGGTCAGTGCAGATGTGGAAAGCGCTTATGCGTCAACTGAAAACGAATTGGAAGAAAACATCAACCTGCTTTTGGACACCGGAATTGCTGGAATCAATTATGAAGATTCGGATAAAAAAACAGGCGAACTGATTCCTATCGAAGACTTGGCCAGAAGAATTCATCTGATCAGAAAAATTTCTGAAGCAAGAGACATTCCGTTGTTTATCAATGCCAGAATCGATACATACACACACGGCAATCATCTGACATCCGATCAGAAATTACAGGAAACCGTCAAAAGGGCAGAAGCATACAAAAATGCGGGTGCAGACTGTGTTTTTCCGATTCTGATTACAGATCCGAATCATATCAAAACTTTGATCAGTGAAGTCGATCTTCCCTTGAATGTAATGGTGTTTCCGGGTATTCCGGATTTGAAAGAACTTGCACAAATGGGTGTCAAACGAATCAGTCTGGGCGGCGGTTTTATGAAAATCGCTTTGCAGCCGATGAAAAAATTGGCGGAAAGACTTCAAAATTTGGAAGGTTTGGATGAACTGTTTGGAAATGAGATCAATTCAGCTTATGTAAACAAACTTATCGATCAGAATAAACCATAAATTCAATCAGACTTCAATCATTTTGTTTAAATTTAGAGCCGTAATCAATTTCTTATGAAGAAAATATTTTTTGGAATTTTCGTTGTAATGTTTGCATTTTCGTGTGAATCTGTAAAGGATACCGCTCAGACTCAGAATGATTCGGTACCCGAAATTTGGGAAGAAGGAATCTCAACACTGACCGGAATCATCACAAATGTGGTGCAGGAAAAAGACGGTCAGACCATTACTTTAAAAGCAACGGACGGAATCGATTACAGCTGCGTGATCAGCATTCCGAATTTGGGCAAAAATCACGAGCAGTACAGAGAATTCAGAGTAGGAGAAAATATAACTTTCAGAGGAAATCTGTCAAACGACAACCGGATGACGGTGATAGAAGTTTTGGAAAACCGCTGATGATTTCGGCTGTACTTTGTTCTAAATCTCCAAATACTTGCTAACTTTACAATCATTTAAAGTACAAATTCATGTACAAACTTAAAATTCTTGATTCAAATTTTGTCACCCACAACGTAAAGAGGTTTCTGGTCGAAAAACCTGCAGATTTCATATATCGTCCGGGGCAGTCGGCGCATGTTTCATTGAATCTGCCGGGCTGGGAAGATCAAATCAGAAAATTCAGTTTTACTTCATTGAACGCCTGGCCGTATCTTGAATTCATACTCAAGATTCACGACGATCGAGATGGTGTGACCAAACAGATGGGCAAGATGAATGCAGGTTCAGAGATTTTTCTGCATGATGTTTTCGGGACCATCGAATACAAAGGCCCCGGAATATTTATTGCCGGCGGAACAGGAATCACACCTTTTATTTCGATTTTCAGAGCCTTGTATTTCAGCGGAAATCTGAGAAAAATCGGACTGATTTATTCAAACCGGACGCAGGAAGACATCATCCTGCACGATGAACTGGTCAAGATGCTCGGCCCTGCCTATATGAACGTTTTTACCAGAGAAGGTGTGATCGGATTCAAAGAAAAAAGAATCGACAAGAAATTCCTGATTGAAAATATCAGTTATTTCGGCGGACTTTTTTATGTCTGCGGACCGCTTGATTTTACAGAAGAAATCACAAAAGATCTGATCAGCCTCGGTGCAAGAACCGATTCTGTGGTTATCTGAAATTATTCCGAAGCAAATTTATTTTTGTAGGCTTCAAAATCCTGCATCAGTTTTTCTTCAATCGCTTTTGGCATTCTTCGCGTCGGCTCGGATTCTGTGGAACTGAGCGGAAGAAAAGTTGTCATTTCGGGAATCAGCTCGATGCTCGAAACCAGCATTTCAATTTCGGTTTCGTACTGACGATAGGCAACCGAATGAAAAGTATCATTTTTGTAAATCGGAATTTCTCTCTGTTCGATCAAAAATCCCGCGTCTGCAGTCGAATCCACAAAATGACAGGTCACACCCAGCTTTTTCTGGTCGTGAATCGCCCATTTCAGCGAATCCAGACCTCTGACCAGCGGCAGCCAGCCCGGATGTGCATTGATCAGTTTGTGGCTTTCCACCAGATCGTCGGGCAGAAGACCGGCGCCTGCAATTATTATAAATTGAGGTTTGTGTTCATCCAGCCAGGGTTTGATTTCATCCACATTCACAGTTTTAAAACCGTAAATCAGTCTTTCGCACAAATCTTTGGGTGAAACATCGATTGCTTTTGAAGGCCGGTGCGCATAAATCGGTTTGAAAGGATTTTCACGGTGTACAAACGGAAGTGCCAATACGGTTACATTCTGATAAGCTTTTGCTTTGAGCTGAAAGAGTACATCCTGTGTTTTTCTGTGCGGTGTGTCATAAGTGATCACCGCTATTTCCTGTGGTTTGAAAATCATTTGATGATATATTTTTTATGGTATTCTACAAGATTGTCAATCGGTTTTTGAACGACATGACCGACATTCAGATGATAAACCGGTGCAACAGCACGAATGATGTCTTCGTAATAATGAGCCACCGAACCGATAAAATTTACTTCGCAAAATCTGGCTTCGGGATTGGGCAAAACCTGGTTTTCAAAAAATGCAGCCATCGAAGTATAAATCAGATTTTCGATAAAAGGTTCGTCTTTGTGCTGATGAACAAATCTGCTGAACGACGCCAAATAAGCATTTGCCAGCGGTTTCTGATACACGTTCACATTCAGTTCGCTGATGGTCAGATGATAGGTTTCGTCAAATATCTTTGAAAGATGTTCGGGCATTTTTTTTGAAAAATAAGCATGCAGCAGTCTTTTTCCCATGTGGTTTCCACTGCCTTCATCGCCCAACACATAGGCGAGAGAAGGAGTCGCTTCTCTGATTTCCTTTCCGTCAAAATAACATGCATTCGAACCGGTTCCCAATATACAGACCATCGCAGGCGTACCGCGATAAACCGCATAACAGGCCGCGAGCAGATCGTGATTGACAGACAGTTCCGCATTTTTAAAAAACGGACGAAAACCATTTTTTACAATTTCGTGCAAAAAATCTGCAGAACAGCCTGCACCGTAAAAATACACATGTGTAATCTGATCGACGATTTCAGCCAATTCACTGTTTTTTGAAACCTCTTTGTGAATTGACTCTGAATCAATGTGATAAGGATTGAATCCAATGGTGTTGGTTCTGAACCTTTCGGTCAGATCATCGTTCAAAATCACCCAGTCCGTCTTGGTGGATCCGCTGTCTGCAATTGCTATCATCGGCTGTTTTTTAATTAAGATACTAAGGTCTGCTAAATTAAACCAATGTGTACACTTCTGCAAATTCGACGGCATCCAAAATCGGTGTGTTTTGCTTTGAATTTTTTAAAACGGAATGCTCAGCATCAGCTGAAAATTTCTTCCGGCTTCGGGTATCTCAAGATTTCTGTAAAAACTCAAATGATTGAAATATTTTTCATTGGTCAGATTTCGGGCTTTAAAAATCAAAGTCGGATTCAGTTTTCCGAATTTAAATTTAGAACTGATCCCAAAACCGATCAGAAAATAACCATCGGTCGGGTCTTCGTTTTCTGCCACCCGATTTTGTTTATCTGCAAATTTAAAATCAGCCGATAATTCAAGTTTTTCAATTTTCTTTTTGTTTTGAATCAATTGATAGGTCCATTCCGAATACCAGACCGTGGGCGGACTCATCGGAAGCGGTTGTTTTTGCTGATTTAATTTTTGATAATTGTATTGATATTCAACCGAAAACAAACCATTCAGCCTGTTTCCAAAATTCTTTTCGGCGCTGAATTCAAAACCGCTGATCAATGCCTCAGCCTGACTGTAACGATAAATTTGATTTCCGTCCGGCAATGGTGAGATTTCATCGGTCGGCTGAAGAAAAATATAATTGCTGAAATAATACAGATAAGGATTCAAACCGATTTGAAATTGATTTTTATGAAAAACCGTTTTAAAATCTGCAGTCAGTCCTTTTTCTGTTTTCAAATCCTGATTTCCCATTTCGTAAATAAAAGAACCGTGATGAACACCGTTTGAAGCCAGTTCTATCGCATTGGGCAATCTGAAACTCGATGAAAGATTCAGATTCAGATCCCAGTTTGAATCGGGCTGAAAAAGCAGACCGGCCGAATAGTTCAGATTGCTGAATTTTTTATCGATGTTCGTGCTCTTTTGTGAAAGCTGTTCAGCTTCTGAATCGCTGTAACCGCTTTCAATCAGCTGTTCATACAGATTCGAATCAAAAAAATCTGCTATTTTCAAACGGCTGTAATCAAATCTCAAACCGTAATTGAGCGTCAGACTCGGAATGATTTCAATTTCGTTGATCGCATAAGCCGAATAATTCCAACGGTCATATTCGGGCATCAGAAAGCTGAAACCTTCGATCAGATTGTTTTGAATCTGAGTCTGAATTCCAAGATTCAATTTATTTTTTGACGAAAAATTTCTTTCGTATTTCAATTGGGCATCATAAGTCGAAAGCCTTAAATCCAATTCAAGATTTTCATCGCCATGCTCACCGTGCTCGTGTTCTTCTTCATCGTGGTCTTCTCCATGATGTTCATGAAATTCATCCCATTCCTGACGATGGTTGTTCTGATAACCGAGAATCAGACTGAAACGGTCTTTTCCGGTTTTGTAATTGGTGATGCTCTGAAGTTTGAAATGATTCACATTTTGATACGGGTAATCAATATTTCTCCTGTTGCCGTCATCTTCAAACTCTTCATCCGAATCGCCATGTGCGCCCGGAAAGAAGCCAATTTTCTGATGAAAATTGCTTGCAAAAACAGAAGTTTCAAAATTATTTTTTGAGAAACCGCCCAGAAATGAAACCGAATGATTGTTTCCGGCTGTATTTGGAAGTCTTTTCTTATAAAGCGGAATCTCTTCGCCCTGATTAACAATATGATCGGTCGGCACACTGAAATCTGCATAATCGCTGTAATCTGCCGAAGCTTTGTAATAAAAACCATTTTTGCTGTCGCTGATTTTCAGTGCAGTACCCAAACTTTCGTTATTTGTTCTTCCAAACAGATTCAGTTCACCGGTCAGACCGTCGATCAAAGGTTTCTGGCTGCTGTTCACTGCAATCACCCCGCCGACTGCATCGCTGCCGTATTCGAGTGCAGCCGGTCCTTTCAGGATGTCGATTTGGTCAATATTCCAACTGCTGATTTCCAAGCCGTGTTCTTCGCCCCATTGCTGGCCTTCCTGTTTCAAACCGTTTTCGGCAACTGCAACCCGATTCAGACCCATTCCACGAATCATCGGTTTTGAAGCAGCTGATCCGATTTCGGAAGATTGGATTCCGGGAATTGTTTCAATTGATTGGGCAAGCGAACCCGAATAGTTGTTTTTGATTGTTTCAGCTGTGATTCTTTCAGAATTTTTAACCGATTTCAGATGATGATGATGTAATTGTGCGGCATCGAGTTCTACGGTTTCATAATTCATTACAAATTCATAAAGCTTATTTTCAAGCCGGTCAATTGTAACATTTAAAGTTTCAAAACCTTCGAGCTGAAATTCGATTTGGATGTTTTCATTCTGATCAGGGTACAGTCTGAATTCACCCCGATGATCGGTTGTGATCTTATTTTTTGATTGAATGACTCTGACCTCTTCAAGCGGATGGCCGAAATCATCAACAACTTTTCCGTTCAGAACATTTTGGGCATATATTGATGTGAAACACAGCAGCAATGCTGTTGTAAAAATTGATTTAAACATAGTTTTCTTTTTTTTGATTAATTGTAAAATAGTCTGAAACCGCAGAATGGTTTCGACTGGAAAAAACTGAAACTATGCTTTGAATGGAGGTGCCCTGAAGTTTTTGTTCAGACCCGAATAGGTGGAAAGTTTTTTACTGACTTCAAGTTTATCGGTTTGGTGGAATTCAGCAAATTCAACCGGAATATCGATTGAATTGAAACTGATTTCAAGACTTGGTGAAATCTGAAAATCACAAATCATACAGACATCCGAAGACTGCAAAACAGAATTTCCGTCCGTATGCTGTTGTTCACTGTTTTCAGAATGCGACTGAAGATGGTTCAGCTGGTGAACCGGCTTCAACAGTACCATGAAGAGAAACAGTATTGCGGATGAAATTCTGCCGATATTTTTCAGAGTCAGATTCATTCTGTAAAAATAAGGCTTAACTGTTGATTTCTTTTAATTCTTTTTGATTCTTCTTTAATTTTCTCAAAAAGAAACCATAAATCACAAAATAATACACAAAGAAAAAGACAGCGATCACCAAAGTTGCCGAACCTGCCACAACCCATCCGGCTGCGTCGCTTGCGGTTTTTAAATCTTCGGGTGACATGATTACGCCGTCCGTACGGGTCATCGCATTTTGAATCGCGATATTTTTCCCCAGCTCAAAATAAATCGGGAACATCACAATCAGAAGAATCAAAACAATCAGAACCAGACAGATGATGACCGCTCTTCTGAATTGGATGATATTTTTGATCAGCATGTTGACCGATGAATTGGAAGAAATTTTTCGGTAGTAATAATAAATGATTCCGATCAGGGCGATCGAGAAAACAATTCCCACATTTGAGAAGGTTTCGAGTTTTTCGATGTTCGCTTCACCCATCATTTGAATTGATGAATTCAAATAATAATGACCTCCCGAAAAATATGACCAAACCGTAATGACCAGCCCAAGAAGCAGTTCGGCCAAACTGATGATAAACAGCCATTGAACCGAATTGATCGATTTGCGGTGGATCATTTTGAAAATTTTTTCGGAATCATAAGATTTGTCTTCCTTCTGGCTGTGCCACAAAGATTTCAGCTCGTCAATTTCCTCCGAATTGTTGTTTTTTAGATCATTCATCTGTTTCGGTTCATTATTTCCTTTAATTTCTCCTTTGCACGGTTCATCTTCACCCTTGCATTGACCTCTGTAATACCCAGCGTCACAGCAATTTCCCGATAGGGCAGATCCTCCAGATACAACAGCACCAGGGCTCTTTCAACTTCATTGAGCAGTCTGATGGATGCGTACAGCATTTTCAGTCTTTCCTGTTTTTCTTCGTCTTCCTCGTTTGATTTCACATCAAAATAAGATTCGCTGTCGATTGAAGACGTTGAAATTGTCCTGTTCTTTTTTCTGATCAGCGTGATTGCGGTATTCAGACTGACCCTGTACATCCAGGTGCTGAATTTTGAATCTCCCTGAAAAGAATCAAATGATTTCCAAAGTTGCAGTACGATTTCCTGAAACAAATCCTCATGCGCCTCGGGACTGTCGGTATAAATCCGGCAAATCTTATGCACAATTCCCTGATTGTCCTCAATCAGTTTTGTAAATTTTGTTTCTCTCGTTTCCACAGTTTTCCAATCCAATAGGTAGTAAAAAATAATTATCTGTTACAAAAATCACCAAAAAAAAGAATCCCTCACTCAATAAAGAGTGAGGGAATTCCCCTAACCAACTTAAACCTAATGGAAATAGCATTCCTATTTTCCAGTGTAAAGATATTAAATAATATTTGAAACAATCATAGAAAATTTGAAATATTTTTATTAAATTAATGATTTTTAGAACGTTTTGCAAATCAATCATTTAATCACTTGAACAAGAATCAATTTCAATTTGAAGCCCACACAGGGATTAACGGTATTGAATTACCTTTTTAGACTGTTCATTTTGTTGAAAATTAAAATAACTTTGTAAAAACAAAATCAATCAAAAATGAAATATTCGCTGTTATTTTTTCTGCTGTTGAGCTTTGGTCTGAATGCACAGATATTAAATTCTAAATCTGAGTTTTCACGTCAGGATTCGTTGAGAGGGAGCAACACCGAATACAGAGCCTGGTGGGATGTGCTCAGATACGACATCACTGTGGAGCCTGATTTTGACAGCAAATCAATCAAAGGATCGACCCGGATTGCATTTAAAGTTATCAAAGAAAGTGAGAATCAGATTCTCCAGATTGATTTGCAGCAGCCGATGGAGATTGTAAAAACTTCATTTACAGACGGCAAAGTCAAATCGATTGAGAGAGAAGGGAATGTTTATTTTCTGACATTTGACAAAAAATTAAAACCCGGGAGCAGATATATACTTGAACTTGCATTTGCAGGCAAGCCCAAAATTGCGGTCAGAGCACCCTGGGACGGCGGATGGATTTTCACAAAAGATCAGGAAGACAGACAGTGGATGACGGTTGCCTGTCAGGGATTGGGCGCCAGTGTGTGGTTTCCGAACAAAGATTATCAGGGTGACGAACCCNNGGAAATAAAGTTTCCTACAAATGGGAAGTTAAAAATCCGATCAACAATTACAATATCACACCCTACATTGGTCATTATATCGAAATCAATGATATATATAAAGGTGAAAAAGGAAATCTGGATGTTGATTACTGGGTTTTGGATTACAACAAAGAAAGGGCTGAAAAACAGTTTGTTCAGGCAAAAGATATGCTGAAGTCACTTGAATATTGGTTCGGGCCTTATCCATTTTATGAAGACAGTTACAAACTGGTCGAAGCGCCTCATCTCGGCATGGAACATCAGTCGGGTGTGGCTTACGGCAACCATTTTGAAAACGGTTATCTCGGTACCGATTTGTCGGAATCGGGCTGGGGACTGAAATGGGATTTTATCATCGTTCACGAATCTGGGCATGAATGGTTTGGAAACAACATTACTTCCAATGATGTGGCGGATATGTGGGTGCACGAAGGTTTTACAGCTTATTCCGAAACTCTGTTTACAGAACAGATGTTTGGCAAAGAAGCGGCGGACGATTATGTGATTGGTACGCGAAAAAGAATTGTTAACGACCGTCCGATCATCGGTGTTTACGGTGTTCAAAAGGAAGGGAGCAGCGATATGTATTACAAAGGCGCAAATATGATTCACACACTGAGACAATGGATCAATGATGATCAGAAATTCAGAGAGATTCTGAGAGGATTAAATTTTGAATTTTATCACCAGACGGTTACCACACAGCAGATTGAAGATTATATTGCAAAGAAAAGCGGTTTGGATCTGACTGCATTTTTCGATCAGTACCTCAGAACTACGCAGATTCCGATTTTTGAATACACCATTGACGGAAATAAAATCAGCTATCAGTGGTCAAATACCGTGGAAGGCTTCAATATGCCGGTCAGGATTTCGGACAGCGATGTCTGGCTTCAGCCGACTTCCGAGCTCAAAACCGAAACTTTGAAGAAGGGTTTGGAGAAAAATTTCAAAATCGACCGGAATTTTTATGTGAAAACTTTGAAATTGAAATAATTTAAATTCATTTCTGTTCTTTTTCAAATCGTTTCAATGCTGTTTGAGTAAGCGACAACAGAGTGATTACGGTCAATAACAGCAGTATCATTCCGATGATCACATCATATTCGGAACCGGGATTGTAAAACCATCCCGAAAATGAAAACAGCAGGAGAATCAGTCCGGCGATCATCATCAGTTTTGCCGAATATTTCTGCGCAAAATCCCAGTTTCTTTGTGATTTCATCGACAGATTGGTTCGATAACCGTAAATGGAATTGATCTTTCCGGGCGGAAATTTAAACTGTATAAATCCGGCCGTCATAAAAACAATGCCGCACAGAAACGGCAACAGTAAAATATCTGTAATACTCATCTGAAACTGTATGAATGTCAATTGGTCAAAAGTATCTATTTTTGTGTAATGGAAACATCCAAAATCATTCTTTTTGACGGCGTCTGCAATTTGTGCAATTCTTTTGTGCAGCGTGTCATCAGAAATGATTCAAAAAACATATTCAAATTCGCATCGCTTCAGTCTGATTTTGGTCAAAATTTTCTGAAAACCAATCAATTGGATCATCGTGAACTGAAAACCATCATCCTGATTGACGGTGAGAAATTTTATACCAAATCAACGGCAGCATTAAAAATCGGAAAAGAACTGAAAGGAATTTATCAAATTTCCTCAATTTTGATTTGGGTTCCAAGACCGATTCGTGATTTTGTTTATGACATCGTTTCAAGAAACAGATACAGCTGGTTTGGCAGACAGGACAGCTGTTGGATGCCCACACCCGAATTAAAAAATAAATTTATCAATTGAAAAAATTAACAAATGAAAAAACTTTTTATACTGTCTTTCCTTCTGATTTTTCAGTTTGGAATTTCTCAAAACATCAGTGAAAAATCGCTGCTATGGGAAATCAGCGGAAAAAACCTTGAGAAGCCTTCCTATCTGTACGGCACCATCCATATTGCCTGTCAGGGTGATGTTCTGATGACCGACGAACTTCAAAGTGCATTTGACAAAACCGAAATCCTTGCATTGGAGGCTGATATGAGCGATCCGGGTCTTCAATCCAAAATGTTTCAGATTTCATTTGCAAATGACGGAAAAAAAATGAGTGATCGGCTGTCGCCTGAAGTAGTAACAAAACTCGATTCGCTTTTTAAACCAAAACTCGGCGCCGGATTTGCAGCTTTTGAAATGTTGAGTCCTCAGGTCTTTTTGGCTCAAATCAGTCTGCTCGGTCTTGACTGTCCGATGGATTTGGGTTATGATATGATCTTTATGAATCTGGCAAAAGACGAAGGAAAAGAGATCGTCGGGCTTGAGTCGATTGATACACAGATTGATGCATTATTTTCTCAATCAAATGAAGATGCAGCAACAGCAATTGCTTATCTGGCGGAAAACCTGGATGAACTCAAAAGCGAGACTTCAAAAATGCTGAAATTATACAAGGAAAAAGATGTTCAGGGTTTGTACGAAATGACCAAAGAAAGTTTTGAAGATCCAAAATATCCGCAGTCAGACATCAAAGTGTTTTTGGATGACAGAAACATCAGCTGGATTCCTGTAATCGAAAAACTGATTGCAGAAAAACCGACATTTATTGCAGTCGGAGCTGCGCATCTGGCAGGTGAAAACGGAGTGATCAATTTATTGAAAAATCGGGGATATACCTTAAAACCGCTTCAATGAGAAAAATAATTACAGGACTTTTAGTCATTTGTTTCCAATTCAATTTTGCACAGGAAATGAAAATCAGATACGAACTTACCAACGGAAAAGAAACTTCAACTTATGATGAAGTGATTGATTTTTGGAAAAAACTGGATCAGAAATCGGACAAAATCAAATTGTTTGAAAAAGGACCGACCGATTCGGGTTATCCGCTGCATCTTGCAATCATCAGTAATTCGGGTGAAACGGATATTTCAAAAATCAAACAGCAGAACAAACTGGTGATCCTGATTCAAAACGGAATCCATCCGGGAGAACCCGACGGAATCGATGCAAGCATGCTGCTGGCAAGGGATATAGCCGACGGAAAAGTAAAACTTCCGGACAATGTGGTGCTGGCCGTCATTCCGGTTTACAACATCGGCGGTTTTCTGAAAAAAAGTCCGAATTACAGAGTCGATCAGAATGGCCCCTACAACAAAAGCCCGAGAGGAAATGCTGAAAATCTGGATTTGAACCGGGATTATATCAAAGCAGATTCAAAAAATGCAAGATCGTTTACTCAGATTTTTCATGAATTGGATCCAGATATTTTCATTGACAATCACGTAAGTAATGGAGCAGATTATCAGCATGTTATGACATTCATTTCGTCTCAGCATTCAAAAGTAGGAGGTGAGTTGGGGGAGTATATGAACAAAGTTTTTGAACCCGGAATGTATCGGCTGATGAGAGAAAAAAATTATGATATGATTCCTTATGTCAGCGTTTGGGGAACTTCACCCGACAACGGCTGGAAAGAGTTTTTTGATTCGCCGAGGTATTCAAGCGGATACGGTACGCTGTGGAGCACATTTTGTTTTGTGCCCGAAACCCACATGCTGAAACCATACAATCAGCGGGTGGAAGCGACCTATCAGCTGATGCTTTCTTTTATTGATTTCGGAAAAGCAAATTCAAAAGACATCATTTCGATCCGAAAAAAAACAAGGGAAAAAGAAAAAACTGCAAAGACTTTTCCGGTCAGATGGAAACACAATCCGGATAAATTTCAGGAATTTCTGTACAAAGGTTATCAGGCAGGAACCAAAAAGAGTGAAGTTTCAGGTTTGGACAGATTGTATTATGACAGAAGCAAACCTTTTGAAAAAATGGTTCCGATTTACAATACTTATGATGTGGAAACCAGTGTTGAGAAACCGATTGCATACATCATTCCGCAGGGCTGGTGGAAGGTGATCGAACGGCTGCAGCTCAACGGTGTACAGATGAATCGTCTGGAAAAAGACACCGAACTCGAAGTTGAAACATACAGGATAACTGATTATAAATCAATGTCGACTGCTTTTGAATCTCATCATGTGAATTCAGATGCGGTGCTTGAAAAAAGTGTAGAAAAAGTTTCTTTCAGAAAAGGTGACTGGTATATTCCGATGGACCAGAAAGCAAACCGATTTTTGATTGAAACACTTGAGCCGCAATCGGTTGATTCTTATTTTGCATGGAATTTCTTTGACGGAATCTTTCAGCAGAAGGAAGGTTTTTCGCCTTATGCATTTGAAGACATTGCTGCTGAATACTTAAAAGATCATCCGGAAATCAGACAGAAACTGGAAGATAAAAAGAAATCGGATCCCGAATTTGCAAAGAATGCTTATGCACAATTGAATTTTGTTTATGAGAATTCACCCTGGATCGAGCCCGAATTCAAAAGATATCCGGTGTACAGACTGATGCAATAATATCGGATAGATTTAAATTCATGTTATCCGATATTAAGAATTAATCAAAAAGAACAGGAGATTTAATTCTCATCGTTTGATTTTGAAGACTTTTTGCTGCCTTCATAAATATCATATCTCAGAAAATCGCATTCCAGTTTGCCGTTAAATACTTTGACTTTTTTTGAAGGTTTCAGACCGACATATTTTTTGGCAGACAAATCAGAAGTGATAAACCATGCAAAAGTATTCGGATAATGATTTTTCAGTGTATCGCCAATCGATCTGTAAAGCGTTTGATTATCGCTTTCAATCCTTTCGTTGTATGGCGGATTAAATACGATCAACACCGGAAAAAGGTCCTTTTCTGATTTGAAGAAATCTTTTCTGTAAACTTCTATAAAATCTTCAAGATCTGCATTGGCTATATTCTTTTCTGCAGTTGCAAGAATCGAAGGATCAAGATCATAACCGACGATTTTACCGGAAAATTCAGTAATTCTGTTCAGTCTGGTTTCTTTGATTTTTTCAAACAAATCTTCGTCATAATCCTTCCAGTTTTGAAAACCAAAATGTTTTCTGTGCAGCTGCGGAGGAATGTTCGCAGCCATCATCGCAGCTTCTGTCAGTATGGTTCCCGAACCGCACATCGGATCGAGAAGATTTCCTTTTCCGTTCCAGCCTGCAATTTTTAATAAGCCCGCAGCCAAAACTTCATTGATGGGCGCGATTCCGTGACCGACTTTGTAATTTCTTCTGTGTAAAGATTCACCGCTGCTGTCGAGCGAAAGCGTTACCTTGTCATGACTGATGTGAAGATTGAATCTGACATCCGGACTGAATTTGTCAACATCGGGTCTTTTCCCGTATTTCTGATGAAAATGATCTGCCAGTGCATCTTTGACTTTGAGCGCTGCATAATGAGAATGAGTGAAATAATCAGAGTGAACGGTTGCATCAATCAGAAAAGTCTGATCCAGATCGAGATATTCTTCCCAGTCAAATCGCTTGAAACGTTCATACAGCTGATTTTCATTTTTCACCGAAAAAGAAACCACAGGTTTGATAATTCGCAAAGCGGTTGACAGACTGTAATTGGCTTTGTACATAAAACCTTTGTCGCCGTAAAATTCAACCAAACGGTTTTTGATGCTGACATCTGCCGCACCCAAAGATTTGAGTTCCTCTGCCAGTATGGGTTCAAAGCCAAAAAAGGTTTTGGCCTGCATTTTAAAATTATCCAAATTCAGATTTTTGACAAAATTAGGATTTAAAAACCATTGAATTCCTAAAAACTGAAATTGAATCAAAATAAAACGTCCTGCAATTCATAAAAACTGCAGGACGTTTTGATATTTTTTATTCGGTTAATAATTTCTCACAGAAATATGACCGGACAGCTGATTGCCGTCTTCAAAACTGATGATGTACCAGTAATCACCCGAAGCAACCGGCTCTCCTTTGTATCGGCCATCCCATCTGAAATCCGTGCCCAAATCGCGATCGACAAACATTTTGCCGTACCGATCAAAAATTTTGATTCTGGCCTTCGGATAAGCTTCCAGACCGCGAACATACCATTCGTCGTTTTTGCCGTCACCGTTTGGCGAAATAAAGTTTGGAATTCCGAGTACGCCAAAGAATTTTGAGTCAGAAATACAGCCATATTTGCTTTTCACCAGCATATCGTACAGACCGCCCGGCACATTGTACATGATGTATCCGGGGCTCCAGGTCAGACCGTTGTCAATGCTGTACTGATAAGGAACTTCTCCACCCGAAGCATAAACCGTAACCGTGTGACCGTCCACTTTGATATCGTGAATCACAGGCGGCTGATCGATGATCACTTCAACCGATCTGATCGCCGGACAGCCGTCAGCGGTTTCTCTGACTTCAAGCGTATAATCACCGGCCATTGTAAAAGTAACATGTGCAGTTGTACTGATGACTTCGCCGGTCGGCGCTCTCCAAATATATGACTGATAAGATCCGCTGTTGTAGGTCCAGGATTTNNCGTCGGTGCCGACAGCTCTTGCATAAATAACCTGCGGATTTGAAGTATTCTGATAAGTTTCGGGATTCTGAATCGGATTGTTTCCGCTGATTGCACCTTCAACGCTTGTGTGATAAGTGATGTTTGCACTTGCAATTCCGAGTGCATTGATGATGTCTCCGTACAATTGGGTCAGATTGAATTCGGTAATTCCGTCATTCGGTTCCCATGGAGAATCGCATTCAAAATAGGTATTTGAAAGCTCGCTCGTATTGACAATCGATTCCAATTCTCCTTCAACAATTGTAAAACAGCCGTTTCCGTCTTCAATTCTCACAAAAATTGTATAAATCATTTCAGGCGGCGTATAATTCGAAGGCAGCTGATTGATTTCATTTTCGGCATCACTGTGTGTCAGATAATAAGTGAATGTCAGACCCTGAGGATTTGCAACCACAACATCATTCAGTCTTGTCAGATCAAACAGGGCAGGACCAAACATGCTGCATTCCTGAATGTTAGCATTTTCTGCAATCGGAGCCGGATTGTAAATTATATCAAATGAACCGTACAGCACACACAGACTTTCGTTATTTATCAGTCTCACCCAGATGGTTTGTGGCGATGAGGTATTGGCATAATTCTGAGGATTCGGAATCGGGTTCAAATCATTGGCAGCAGCATCCTGATTCAAATGATAGCTGATGGTGTAATCCGCCGGATTGTTNNCAGATCGGTTGGAATTCCAATCAGAATCTGATTGGTTGAACAGTCCACCAGATCTGGCAGTGAATAAGGCATCTCAGAAGGCAGACTGAAAATCAGTACAAACGAACCGTAGGTTACACAACCTTCAGGGCCGACCATTCTTACCCAAATGGTTTCGGGCGAACTGACATTCTGATAATCTTCCGGAGTTGCAATCGCATTTGTTCCGTTGATTGCATCATTTTCGGTTGTATGATAAGTAATAACATAATCGGCAGGATTATTACCGTTTAGGATTTCAGATTCGTTCAATGTCAGATCGACAATCACATTCTCTGCATCCATTGTAGGCGCACAGAATTCAAGTTCGGGAATTGAATAATCCATTTCCTGAGCCGGTACAATGATGATTTCAAATGAACCGTAAGTCACACAGCCGTCCGGATCGACCATTCTTGCCCAGATGGTTTGGGGCGAAGAAGTATTCGGATAAGCAGTCGGATTTGCAATCGGATTTGCGCCGCTCATTGCAGCATTCTGATCGATATGATAAGTAACCGTATAATCCGCCGGATTGTTTCCGTTCAGAATCGCATCAAGATTTTGGGTCAGATTGACCTGAATACCGGTCGTTACAAGATTTGGCGAGCAGGTTTCTATAACGGGCAAAGAATAACCGAATTCGGCAGGAGGAATAATCCCGATCTCAAATGACGCAATCGCATTACATTCCACCGGATCATCAAGTCTGACCCAGATCGTCTGCGGATTCGACAGATTGGCATAAGCCGCCGGATTTGGAATATTGTTGTTGTTTCCCTGAATTGCATCGTTCTCGTCGGTATAATATCTGACGGTAACATTGGTCTGTGTTCCCAGCATTTGTGCACCGACGGTTGTCAGATTAAAAATTTCGGTGCCGTCATTGTTGGTATCGCATTTTTCCAATCCGTCATAAGGATTGATGGTTGGCGTAACGCCCAATTGAACCTGAATAAAATAAAAATTATTTTCTTCATTGAATTCAATCACAGTTCCGTTACCGGTTCCGTCGTCATCAACCGATACTTTGAGCTGAAAATTATTGGCTACCGATTCCGGAATATTCAGTGTGATATGACCGCTTTCCTGTCCGCCGATCGGAATATCGTTTACAGTTGCCGACTGACCGACCAAAAGGCCGTCTGCATAAAACGCAATCGGTGTTCCGGCAGGAAGTGAATCGGTTGCAATCGTGTTGTAAACGACATAATCCACTTCAACCACACGATTGTCACAGCCGCCAAAGACTGCTTCTGCCGTGATGGTTGCATCAGGAACTTCTGAGTTGAGCACCACCACCATATTGTTGAGGATGACTGCATCCTGATGGCTCTCAATTGAAACGCTCATTGAATTGTCACCGATGTTTGTATAACCGCTGATATCGAAGAAATCGAGATCCATATTGTAAAGCGTATTGCTTCCCGTAAATGAATTGGTTCCGTTGAACACATTGTTTGCCGGATTCAGCGGCGGATTGCTGACCAGATTATTGTTGATCCTCAATTGTTCCTGATTGGCGATATTTTCGTCACCTTCCCAGGCAAGAAATGCAATCCGGTTTCCCTGAAGGTGGAGGACGTTAAGATTATCCAAGATAAATGAAACCATGGTGTGTGACTGGTCCACCCTTGAGAATCCGTCATAAATATTGACCAGATTGTATCCGAGGTTTAAATCTCTGTACACAATCAGAATTGACCAGCCTCCAAAATTGGTTCCGTTGGCACAATAATCACCGATTACTCCGCTCAAATCAAAATCAGAAACCGTATAGATTCCGTTTCCGGTCGCCATTACCTGTGCAGTCACATCAGCAAAACCTCCGGAAACGCCCCGTCCGGTAATATCGGTTGCAAAAGTTCTGGAAGGAGTGATGTCCACACCGTTCAGTTTGATGTTAAAATCAAACTGGGCAGTTGAACCCGATCCGCCCCAATACAGATAGGCCGCCTGAATATCCTGATCGGGTGCCATGTTCAGTGTTGCGCTGGAAGAAGTTAGGATAACACAGGGCCCGCTGGTACCGTTTGGCGCGGTATTTAGCGTATTTCCAATCATCGTGAAATCATATTTTCCCAAAAACTGCTGAAAAAGAGTCACCTCCTGTCCGAAAGCAAAACAGGAAAATAAGATTAAAACCAAAAAGTAAAATTTTCTAAAATTCATTGTGATTAGTTGTTTCTGACTGAAATATGACCGCTGATTTTTGTGCCGTCTTCCAGTGTGATTATATACCAGTAATCGCCTGAGGCCACCGGTTCACCTTTGTATCTGCCGTCCCAGACGAAATCAGAACCGATTTTTCTGTCGACAAACATTTTACCGTATCTGTCAAATATCTGAACATGACTGTTCGGATAAGCTTCAAGACCTCTGATGAACCAGGTGTCATTTTTTCCGTCACCGTTGGGTGATATAAAGTTTGGAATGCCAAGAACCGCGAATTTTTTGGATTCAGAAATACAGCCGTATTTGCTCATCACCAGCATTTCATAAACTCCGCCTTCCATATTGTTGAAAATTCCCGAGCTGCCCCAGGTCAAACCGTTGTTGAAGCTGTACTGATAAGGTCCGAATCCGCCCGAAGCATAAACAGAAACATTATTTCCGTCGACCTGGATTTCATGAATCACAGGCGGTGTATCAAATATGACTTCAATTTCTCTTCTTGCCGGACAATCCAATTCGTTCAAAGTCACTTCAAGCGTATAAATTCCGCCGGTTGAGAAATTGATCTGAGGTCCGGTTGCTACAGGATTTCCTGCCGAGTCATACCAAACATAAGAGTCGAAATCTCCGCCGAACTGATAGATTTTCTGGGGTTCATCCACACAGAAAGCCACATAGTCGGGCAATTCAAATTCGGGAACCGGAAGTACGCGGATGTTGAAATCAACCACACCGGCGCAACCGCCCTGACCCGAACTTGCCTGTGCATAGATTGTCTGCGGATTGGTCTGATTCTGATAATTTGCAGGATCTGAAATCGGATTGTTTCCGCTTACCGCATCTTCAAGATTTGTAAAATATTTAATGTTATAATTTGTTCCGCCCAATGCATTTTCAATCTGGGTATGGAATTGTGTCAGGTCAAAGTGCGCTATTCCATCGTTGATTTCATACGGATCATCGCAAACCTCAATGATATCGGCCAGCTGTTCGTGTCTGAGAACCGCTGAAAGTTGAGCTCTTCCGATGTCAAAACAGCCGTCTCCGTTTTCGACACGAATAAATATGATCTGATCGGGTTCGGCATTCTGATAAGTATTGGGCAGCGGATTGGATCCGTTCATTGCATCATTAAATGTGAGATGATACGAGAAGGTCAGTCCGGTCGTATCTGCAACCAAACTTGAATTCAAATCAGGAAGATAGAATTGGGTGTAATCGGTCAGACTGCAGTTTTCCATCAGAATCAGATCTTCTGTTACATCAGGTGCCAGATTGAAATTGATGGTCAGTGTCTGATAATCCTCACAGCTTCCATCAGCATTTCTGACCAAAACATAAATCACGGCAGGTGAGGAGGTAACCTCATAATTGGACGGATTTGCAATTTCGGTTCCGCCCATGGTTTCATAATAGTGAAGACTGACATCTATTCCGGGTGTCAGCACAATGTTGTTTTGGGTCAGATCTATGATTTCCGTATGGTCGTTCAGATTGTCGCAGATTGAAACTTCATCCGGCTGAATGGCAGGAAATTCATTGACTATTAATGTTAATTTTCCGATCGAAACACAAAGATTCGGATCGGTGGTATCAAGCAGACTGATGTATATAGTTTGCGGATTTGTTGTATTTGAAAAATCAGTTGGATTCGGAATTACCTGAGTCAGTCCTTCATCCAAATAATAACCAAATTCTATATTTGCCGGACTTCCGACCAAAAGATTTGGCGCAAGATCAACCAGATTGAAGCTTGAAATTCCATCTCCGTCATCGTCGCATTGTGCTTCTTCAAACGGAAGATTCTCGGGACCGTTTGCAACCGTCAGCAGCAATTCAGATATATTGTAACAGCCGTCAGCATTTACAACCCTCACATAAACCGTCTGTGGATTGCTGATATTGGTGTAATCGTTTGGCAGCACATTCGCCGGATCACCGATTTTGGCATCATCAAAAGTCAGATAAAAACCAAAATCCAAACCGGTCGGATCGGCTACTGTCTGACTGATCGCCTGCGAAAGATCAAATTGTGCAAAATCATCAAGACTGCACTCGATCAAAGATGAATTTTCAACCTCAGCCGCAGCATTGAATTCAATGGTCAGCGTCTGATAATCCTCACAGCTTCCGTCTGCATTCCTCACCAGCACATAAATCACAGTGGGAGAGGAGGTCACTTCGTAATTCTCTGGATTCGGAATTTCAGTTCCGCCTATGGTTTCAAAATAATGATAGGAAACATCGATTCCGGGAGTCACCACAATATTGTTCAGATTCAAATTAATGATTTCTGAATTGTCATTCAAATTATCGCAATAAGAAACTGTATCCGGTTGAAGTTCAGGGAATTCATTAACAATCAGCTTAAGCGTGTTGACAGAGGCACAGGCTTCTTCACCCATTGAAGCATCGTAGAATTTCACATAAATTGTCTGCGGATTTGAAATATTAGTATAATTGTCAGGATTTGGAATCAGCTGAGTGGTTGCCACATCCAGATAATATTCGTAAGTCAGACCGGTCGGATCTGAAAGAACCATCAGCGGCCCCTGGGAAGTCAGATCAAAACTCATAAACCCGTCACCGTTGTCATCACACAATTCGTAATCCCTTGGCGCAGTTTCGGGTCCGATTCCGACTTCGAGCGTCAGTGCAGCCACCTCAAAACAGTCTGTACCGGTTTGAACCCTGACATAAACTACAGTGGTTCCGGTTGTCACAGTAAAGTTTTGGTAGTCTGTAATTTCATCACCCGGAAAAGCTGCCTGAGCACCTGCCAATGTATGATAATAAGAAAAATGTGCACCTGCCGTGGTTGAAATGTTTGAATTATAATCAGACAAATCAAAAGTATAACTGCCGGTTGGCGAACACATGAACTCTTCATGCGGCGCAACGATCGGTTCTTCCACAAAATCAATATTTACACCGACCTCCGTCTGACAGGAAGCGCTGATGATAATTACCGAATAATAACCGTCTGTGGTCACCGTAATCGACGAATTGGTTTCGCCCGGAATCATAATACCGTCTTTGTACCACTGATAGGTCGCTCCCGGTGCGTCCACATTTGCAACGATCGTAAATTCAGTTGCGCCGCAGACATCTTTGTCAGCACCCAAATCTGCACCTTCAATATCACTCAAAGTAGAACCGAGACTAAAAGAACCGGCTTCAAGAAACACAGCCGAATCGTATAAATTGTCTGAAGTATCCGCAATCAGAAGTCGGATATGATAGGTCTGCCCCGGAATCACATCCGATTCGGCAGTCATTACTACGGTTCTGCCGCCATATTCAATATAAGGGAAAGGACCGCCAACGTAATAAGTGGAATCTCCGCACGACTGATCGTTTACATTGTTGATGGTTACAGGATCTCCATTGGGCAGCAGTGCTATATTTTTTCCGGTGAGCCCGGGATCGTTCACAATACCCGGTCCGCTGATGATAAAACCAAAGACATCATTATAATTCATACAGACAAAGCCCGGATATTCTTCCGATGCAAAAATGTAATTGAACGAAATATGATCGCCAAAAGGCACAAAATCAAATTCAAATACGGTTGCATTATTGGTGGAACCTCCCGCCAAAACATTTGCCTGAGCGTCTCCCGGCCAGTTGTATCCGCCCTGAGATACAATTCCTGTGTTGGGGCCTTCGGCTTCTCTTGCATAACCCGACGTCAGTACAATTCCTCTTTCGAACGGAAAAGCAGATCCGTTTTTTTCAAAATAACCCCAGCTGCGGTTTCCCGAAGGATAAGGAGCAGAAGGATTTTCTTTGATTTGAAAATTTGTGATTTCCGAACAGGCACCACCGTCAATCAGTACTTCAACTGTTAAATCTTCTGCATTTAAAGAAGATTCGGGAACGCCCGGCGGATTGACTTTGATAGACTGTGAATAACTAAAAGTAAATACCGAACTTAAAAGTAAAGTTAAATAAAATAATACCGCCCTCATTTGTGTGTTAATAGATAACGAAAATAAGAATTTTTTTTGGTCTGCTAAACATTTCAAGTTTGTTGTTTAATTTTGCAGTCATGTTTGTAATTCTCACACTTGTCTTTTCAGTAGTAATAGGTAGCATTTTGGGATATTTCTTTTCAAAAAAAGAATTTCTGACAAAGTTCCTGCTGACTTTCAGCGGTGCTTTTTTTCTGGCCATTGCGGTTCTTGAAATTTTCCCCGAAGTTTATCATACCGACAATTCATTTATCGGTCTGTTTGTGCTTGCCGGTCTGCTGTTTCAGATGCTTGTCGAATCGCTGAGCAAAGGAGCAGAGCACGGTCATGTGCATTTCAAGAAAAGCAGCAGTCTGCCTGCCGGAATCTTTTGGGGTTTGTTTCTGCATTCGTTTTTTGAAGGAACACCACTGCTCAATCAGTCTTCACATCATCTGCTTTGGGCGATTTTTATTCACAATATTCCTGTTGCCATGGTTCTATTTGGCGCAGTGTGGCAAATGAACATTTCAAAACTTTCAAAACTGAGTCTGATAATGGTATTTGCACTTGCAGGGCCGATGGGTGCTGTGGTCGGAGAAAATATTCCCGAAAATCTTCATCAGATCATGCTTGCATTTGTGGCCGGTATTTTCATTCATATTTCAACAGTAATTCTGTTTGAAAGCACTGCCAGTCATAAATTCAAAGCCCAAAAGATACTGACCGTACTTCTGGGCTTTGCTGTAGCTTATCTGATTGTATTCTGATTAATTTTTTGCCATATTCTTGGTACGGTTGTAATTGTCGATTCCGGTTTTCAGCCAATTCATATATTCGGTGACATCGAGCAGTGCACCAATGTTCTGATTGTAACTGTTCATGTTTTCATCGACAATGATATAATATGGCTGTGCATTGTTCTGATATTTTTCAATCTGAAATGCAGTCCATTTGTTACCGATTGTTTTCAGCGGTCTTCCCAATGTTTCGGAATAAACCTGTTCTTCTTTTGGAAGCGGTGTTCTTTCATCAACATACAGAGAAACCAAAACCACATCGTTGAGCAGCATCTGTTTGATCTGAGGATCTGACCAGACTCTTTCTTCAACTTTTCGGCAGTTTGCACATGCATATCCGGTAAAATCGATCATCACCGGTTTTTTGACTTCTTTTGAATATTCGATCGCATCATTCAAATCGAGAAACAGTGGGATCTGATGCGGTCCCATTTTCTGACCTTTCACCAATCCGTTTTCAGCTCCGTTTGTTGTCGCCATCTGTGTTCCTCCGCCGATTCCGTTTGGAGATTCGGCATAATGAATAGGAGGGGTGAAGCCTGCAGGAAGTTTGACAGGAGCGCCCCACATACCCGGAATCATATAAACCACAAATGAGAATGTGATGATGGCAAAGAAAAGTCTGCCGGTTCCGATTTTGTTGCTGTCAGAATCCAGAGTCATTTTGAATCTTCCAAGCAGATAAACGCCGAGCAGGCCGAAGATGGCAATCCAGATTGCCAAAAATGCTTCTCTTCCCAAAATTCCTGCCTGCCAAACCAAATCTGCATTTGAAAGAAATTTGAATGCAAATGCAAGTTCTATAAATCCAAGACTCACTTTCACTGTATTCATCCATCCGCCAGATTTTGGAAGCGAACTGATCCAGCTTGGGAAAATTGCAAACAATACAAAGGGCAGTGCCAAAGTGATCGAAAATCCGAGCGAACCGATGATCAGACCGTAATAAGATCCGGTCAGAGCCGCCTGTGTCGCAAGACTTCCAATAATCGGCAGGGTACATGAAAATGATATGATGACCAGCGTGAATGCCATAAAGAATATTCCGATATAACCGCCTTTGTCTGCCTGTTTGTCGGTATAATTTGCCCAGCTTGAAGGCAATGCGATTTCAAATGCGCCAAAAAATGAAATGGCAAAAAATACAAAAATCGCAAAGAATATCAGGTTGATCCACGGATCCGTCGCAAACTCATTCAAAGCCGATGCGCCAAATGCCCAGGTAGCAACTGCCGCCAAAAACACAAAAATGAGTACGATTGAAAAACCGTAAATCAGTGCTTTTTTAATTCCCTGCGCTTTTGACTGTTTTTTTTGTTTGGTGAAAAGACTTACTGTGAGCGGGATCATCGGGAAAATACACGGCATGATCAGTGCGATCAGACCGCCAGAAACACCGAGAAAAAATATTTCCCAAAGTCGGCTTCCTTTTTTCGCGCCACCCTGATTAAAATCATCGCCTGCCGGCGGAGCTGCTGCAATCTGTGCGGTATCTGTTTTTTCGTTCAATGCAATCTCTGACTGAATGCTGTCATTCACCGGTTCTTCGATTATTTCAGTCGGTGTTTCATCAACAGCTGCAACTTCTTCCGGTTGGTCATTGATAACTTTGGGCGTGATTTTCACCGTAAATTCTTTCCAGTCGGGGGGAAGACATTTCTCGGCATCACAAACCTGAGATTCCGCACTGAATTTAACAGTGGTTTCTTTGGCTTCTTTTAATTTGATTTTCTGTCTGAAGGTCACTTTGTTTTCATACAGTTTTTCCTGTTGCATAAACAGTTCGCTGTATCTGTCCATAAGTTTACCGTCTTCTTTGGTCTTGCCGATCAGTTCCATATTCGGATTGGCTTCAAATTCAATTGTAGCCGGAATCCCGATTCCGTCCTGTGGGTGCTGCTGCGAATAGATATGCAAGCCTTCGTCTATCTTGGCATTGAGCAAAACCTCATATTCATTATTGCCGAGATCTTTCAGCCCGGTGCTCCATTTGACCGGATCGAGCACCTGTGAAAATGCAAAAACCGGCAGCAGAAGCAATAAAAATAAAGTCCTTTTTAACATAAGTAGATATTTAAGAAAAATTGTGTGTGTTCTGTAATTTTAAATCTTTCATCCATCCGCTTTCCAACGATGTATAAAATTCTGTCCAAATTGTCCGTCAAAACCCAGGCTCTTTCCTTGTCGAGTTTTGAATACTTTTCATCCTTGAAGAATTTGCTCAGTTTTTTTGAGCCGCCGACTCCAAGCGGATGAAAAATGTCACCTTCTTTAGGTCTTCTCAAATGCAGCGGAAAATTAATCTTTTCAAAATCAAATACTTCAACCGCATGCTCGTCCCTTGTTTTGGATTTTAAAACTTTCAAATATAAGGGTTTTTGAATAATTGAGCCCTGATTTAATTCAATTTCAACCGGCTGTTCATCAGTTTTAACAGGAGTTAACAGCAATTCATTTCTGTTTTTGATCAGTCGGTGGGTTTTGGATTCGATCTGTCCGCTGTTTTTTGAACGAATAAGCTTTTCAATCTCAACCGGATGATCAAAACCGAATTCAGAAAAAAGATGAAACAGATAAGCTTCCGAATGATTCAATGCTGACAGTTCGTCGATGCTGATCGAAATATCATTTCCTTTTGGTTTGAATAAATTCTTCTTTGTTTCCTCAATATGATTTTTCAAAAGCAAATAATCGTTTTTCAGATAATCAACAGTCTTTGAAAAGTTTTTCAAAAACTCAGGCTGAACCTCTTTGAGCACCGGAACGATCAGGTGTCTGATTTTGTTTCTTGCATAAACCGTTTCAAGATTGGTTCTGTCGTCCCGCCACGCAATATTATTTTCGACTGCAAAATCAACGATTTCTTTTTTTGAATAATTCAGCAGCGGTCTGAAAATCTTTTGGTTATGTTTTTGAATTCCGAGCAAACCGGCAATTCCGCTTCCTCTCGACAGATTGATCAGAAAGGTTTCGACCGAATCATCGAGATGATGAGCGGTGAGCAGCAGATCAAATCCGTTTTCGTCAATCAATTGTTCAAACCAGTCGTATCTGAGTTCACGGGCTGCCATTTGGGTGGAATAATTTCCTGATTTCATAAATTCTTCCACATCAAATTTTTTGACAAATAATTCAATTTTGTTCTGACTGCAGAAACTTCTGACAAATTCTTCATCATCGTCGGAATCCTTTTCCCTTAACTGAAAATTACAGTGTGCAGCAGAAAATTTCACACCCGACCTGATCAGCAGTACGGCAAGCACCATGCTGTCAACTCCGCCGCTCAGTGCGAGTAGTGAGTTCGACCGTTCGAGAATCGGATTGGCTTCTAAAAAGCTTTGATCTGAAATTGAAGATTGATTCATGATGCATCACAAAAATACACAAAATTGATTCATCGGAAATCGTCCCAATTGAGATTTCAATCATAAAAAAAGTGCGGAATTAAAAACTCTGCACTTCTTCATCTTAACTGTATTTTGCTTTTTTTAATTTCTTTGGAGCACTTTGTGAACCTCAAAATTAAACATAAAACTGTTGTCTCTGTATGTGGACGCATCCAAGGTACCGTTCAGATAGACCAGATCACGACCGTATGCCTGTCTGGACGGGACAAGGATAGCCCCCTGAAAATTGTACAAATCACTTCCATTGGTCTGAGTAGCTTTGAAATGTTTCAGCCCTTCTACAAAGCCTTCGATTACAAAATAACTTTCATCGATTCCTTTGTTCGCCATATCCTCTGTAATCTTTGTATAATAAAACGCCGGATCCCAGGCGGGCGTACCGGTTGAAAAAATCGTATTGGTGAACGCAGCCGAATATTTTTCGTAAGCTTCTTCATCCTCTGCCAATTCATCATAAGAAGCTTTGAATCTGATTGAACTGTATGAAATCAGGATGCTGTCGGTTTTGTTGTCTGTTATCGCAGGGCCCTCTGCTTCAACGCCCTCTCTTTTCACCACCCAAACGCCGGAAGGAAGCTTGGTGGCAGTGGTCAACAATGACGGAAAATCATCATCCTCTTCATCGTCGGCATCATATTTTTTGATTAGCCCTCTTTCAGAATCAAAATAATGATCTTCGAGATAATCTACAATGGCGCGGTCATCAACTTCATTTTGTTCATCCTGAGGAAGGTCCCGGTTGTCATCGTCTTTTTTGCATGCTGTCATAAAAAATCCGAGGACCAACAGGCTGATTCCAAATTTCTTCATCATAAATTTTATTTTTAAATTGCGAATTTACAAAAATTAAGTTCTACAGAATAAATTTAACAATGCGTTTAGATAAATTCCTTTGGTGTGTCAGATATTTCAAGACCAGAAGCATCGCTGCCGACGAAGTCAAAAAAAATCGGGTGAAGGTAAACGGCGAGACTGCAAAGTCGTCGAGAGAAGTCGGTCCGGCAGATACAGTCACCGTCAGAAAGAATCAGATCGATTACAGTTTTGAGATTCTTCAGCTGCCTGAAAGCAGAATTGGCGCCAAACTGGTCACTTTGTATATTGTCGACCGGACGCCTAAAGAGGAAATGGACAAACTGGAACTGAAAAAACTCAGCCGTGATTATTATCGGGCAAAAGGCGAGGGGAGACCAACCAAAAAAGACAGACGGGATTTGGATGAATTTATTGGCGGAGAAGATGAATGATCTCTGCTGATATTTCCTGAATCGTTTTGTTGTCGGTGTCAACCGTGAAATCTGCAGCTTCATAAAAATTTCTTCTTTCAAACAGATGTTTGGCGATGAATTCGGACATTTCATCCGAACTGAGATGGGAGAGAAGCGGTCTGCTTTCTTTTTGACTTTCGAGTCTTTCGATCAGCGTGCTGATTTTTGTTCTCAGATAAACTGTCCGGCTGTGCTTTTTGATCAGATCGAGGTTGTCATAATAGGCAGGTGTTCCGCCGCCCAATGCAAGCACAAAATCTTGATCTGAATTCAGGATTTGGGTCAGCACTTCCTTTTCGATTTTTCTGAATCTGATCGGACCAAGCTCTGAAAATATTTCGGAAATACTTTTCTTTTGACTTTCTTCAATAGCATCATCCAAATCAATAAATCCGATTCCCAAATCTTGTGCAAGTCTGTCTGCTGCAGCTGATTTTCCGCTGCCCATATATCCCATCAGAGAAATAATCATAACAAATAAATCTTTTACAAAGTTGCAAAAATTCTTATTTTCAATGCTTTAAAAAAAGATGATAAAAATTTGTCCAAAATTTTAAGAATTGGTTGGTTGTATTTAAAAAATATATATACATTTGCACCCCATTCAATAAGAATCGGACGACCTGGTAGCTCAGTTGGTAGAGCATAACACTTTTAATGTTAGGGTCCTGGGTTCGAGCCCCAGCCAGGTCACCAAAAGCGAGTCATTAACGGCTCGCTTTTTTTATTGAATCCATTCAAAATATTGAATAAAAAAAGGAGAGGCAATACCTCTCCTTTATTAAAATTATTGAATTTAAATTATTCCAGATTGTAGGTAACCGGCAATACGAAAACCAGGTTAACCGAAGATCCGTCATCAAGTTTTGCAGGTTCAATTGGTTTTCCTCTGGCGGAAAGTCGCTGGGAAATCCTCTGCATTGCCTTTTCTGATTCGGTCGCAAGCTTTTTGTTGATTGCAGGACCGCCTCCTTCCATGGCTTTGATCTGAATGATCTTTCCGGTTTTGTCAATTACAAACTGAACTCTTGTAACCGCTTTTGCGTCACCGTTGTCGGCCATTACCTGTGCAAAGTCAGATAACTGATCGTTCAATTCAAGTGTCAGCTTTTGCTGCATACAGGATTGAAGCTTGTTTTTATCTCCTTTGAATTTCTCACAACCCGGATAAATCGCCATATCCTTCACCTGTCTTGCCGTAAAGTTTTGTGGTGGCGGTGGAGGAGGTGGCGGTGCAGGTTTTGTTCCTTCTCCGCTTCCTGTCGGTTCCGATTTGCCTTTGATACCTGATGATGCGTCACCTTCTTTGTTTTCGGTGCCGATCACTTTATCCTTCATCTCGTCGATGGATGCCATCGGTTCTTCTTTGACAACGTCTTTCTTAGGTTCAGGCACAACCACTCTCACTTCTGCAATCTCCGGTTCCGGTTCAGGTTCCGGTTCTTCGGGCTTTTGTTCCTCTTCTTCAGGAACATCCGGTATATCAACATCTGTCAGTGTAACATCCACAAATGTTTCTTCTTTGTCAGCTCTTGTAAATACAGTATTGTACAAAACAATCCCAAGGGTGGTCAGCAAAATGATTCCCACACCTATAATAAAGGATTTGGTCAGAATTTTGGGCTGAGATTTTCTCAGATCATAAGCACCATACTCCTGGTTTCGCTTTTCAAATACTATATCATCGAGTGATTTATAATATTCATCTGCCATTTCTCTCAAATTTATTCATTATTTGCGCTTCCGCCAGAAGATTTTCCGGTCTTCTGTTCATAAACACTCAATTCGTTTGGTGAAGGATCCACAATACCGTAACGGGTAGATTGTGTAATTTCCATTTCATCCAATACATTCACAAGATTCTCATAATTCGAATCATCAGTGGGTTTGATAATCACTGTAAATTTCTCTTCGTCCTTAGCCTTTTTGCGGGCAATCAGAATTTCTTTTCTTATTCCGTCTTTTGAATAATCAGTCTCAACCAGCGTTTCCGGATTAAGGTCCTGCTGTTCCTGCTGGTGCCAATAGATTTTATTGTCACCACCCAGAATAATAGAAATTGAGTTTGATATATCAATTTCCGGTCTATCAATTTGTTTATCGTCCGGTGGTGTTTTAGGCGGCATATTCAGTCCCATCACATTGGGTTTGCTGAAGGTGGTCGTAAACATAAAGAAAGTAATCAGCAGAAAACCAAGGTCTGCCAATGGTGTCATGTCAACATTCGTGGACTGCTTTTTGACGCGGACTTTCTTTGAGCCTTTCTGGCCACTGTCCTTTGGTTCTATTCCTGTATCTGCCATATTATTCCTTTGGTTTTGCTTCCGAGCTGGTAATCAGCTGGAATCTGTTATAATCTCTGTTCACCAACTCCTTCACCAATTCTCTGAATTTGGGATATTGAGTATTCACATCACCTTTTATTGCGAGTTTCAGTTCGGGATCAACTTCAAAAGAAGCATCAATCCAATCCATCAACTGCAGGTTTGCACTGTCCAGTTTGATTCCCGGAATATTCTGTTTCTGCTGTGCCGGTTCCATATTCAGAAACTGTTTAAGGCTTCCGATCGGTACAGTAACTTCAGAAAGACTATAAAATGAATTTTTTTCCTGTTCGGTAAAATCAATTTTATATTTCTCACCCATTTTTTCCAAAATAGGTTTTTTGTTTTTGTCGTCAATGATGCCAAAATAGTATTGACCGTCACTGTTGACTATAATTTCAACAAGTCCTCCATCCTGTACTTTCTGAGTCGAAACCGATCCCGGTGTTTTGACCGGAACGACTTCCGGCTTTCTGAACTGGGTGGTAAGGATAAAGAAAGTAAGCAACAGCCACGCCATATCACTCATGGGCGTCATATCTATATGGAAGCCTTGTCTCTTTGGTTTAACTCTTGCCATTTTTCATTTTTTTAGTTGTTAATAATGATTCACTGTAAAAAGTGCGGTCCCAAAAAAATGAATTAATGGTGAGATGCAAATGCCTGCTGAATGCTCATTCCAACCTCATCAATTTTGAAGGTCAGGTTATCGATAAAGTTTGTAATTAGGTTATAAACGATAATTGCACAGGCTGATGCACCAATACCCATACCTGTGTTGATCAGTGCTTCTGCAATACCAACTGAAAGTTTGGCTGCATCTGGAGTACCGCCACCTTCACCAAGTGCGAAGAATGCTTTGATCATCCCGATTACGGTTCCCATCAGGGCGATTAGTGTACCGATGGTTGCAATTGTAGAAATGATGGCTGTGTTTTTTTCCAGACCCGGCATCTCAAGCGTCATTGCTTCACCCAATACCTTGTTCAGTTCAGCAAGTTTCTGCTCTTTGTTCATCGTCTGATCTTTCGCCAATGCTTTGTATGAAGTCAATCCTTCTTTTACCACATTGCCCAATGACCCTTTCTGATCGTCACAAAGTGCCAATGCATCGTCAATTTCGTTTCTATCGACCATCTCTCTGATCTGTTGTACAAACTTGGTAGCATTTCCTTTACCAGACGCTTTCTTTAATGCAAAGAATCTGTCAAGGCCAAAAACAAGAACCATCAGGAAGAAAGACATAAGGAAAGGAATGATGACACCTCCCTTGTGAATAATTCCTACAAAGTTCTTGGGGTGACCGAATTCAACGTCTCCGCCTTCAAAGTTATCCGGATTACCGAATACCCAATGAAAAACAGCGGCTGAAATCAGTATCAAAATAATAATCGTAATAGGTGCGTTTAAGCCTCCTCCCTTGTTGCTAGCTTTTCTAGTCTCAACAGTTTCATTTGTTTCCATATTCATTTGTAATTTAAATTTTCCAATAAATCTTTTAATCGGTGCTAATCTATAATTTTATATTAAATAAATTAATCTTTTTGTTCTGTTTTTTTTTTAAACAATAGCATTTCCATTGCTTTTGAATCAGGTATCAATAATAAATAGGGAGTTGAATTTTTTGTTCACAAAAACCAAACCAAAATATAAATAGTGTTAATTATATCAAAAACATACTGCCAGTCCCCTGAAAATTTGGATATATTTACACTCTAAGATTAGCAGAATGAAAGTTTATACCAAAACAGGCGATAAGGGAACGACAGCATTGCTGGGCGGAGTGAGGGTTCCAAAAGATCATATCAGAATCAACGCATACGGAACAGTGGACGAACTCAATTCGGGAATCGGACTGATCAGATGTTATAATAATATAGGTGATGATTCAAACCAAATGCTGATTTCAATCCAGACCATGCTGTTCTATCTGGGCTCGGAACTTGCCACGCCAAAGGAAAAAATGATACTCGCCAACGGAAAACCCAGATTGCCTAAGGTGATTCAGGAAAAAGACATCAAACAGATCGAAAAATGGATCGATGAGATGGAGGAGGGGCTGCCGCCTTTGAGACACTTTATATTGCCGGGCGGGAATTACGGTTCTTCACACGCTCACATGTGCCGATGCATCTGCAGAAGAGCCGAGAGAATCTGTGTTTCGCTGAGCGAAGTTGAAGAGATAAGGGAAGAACCGGTAAAATATCTCAATCGTTTGTCTGATTTCTTTTTTGTGCTCGCAAGAAAGATTTCAAACGATGCCGGTCATCAGGAAATTCAATGGCTGCCGGATTATGAATAGAGCAGTTCTTTTTATCAGCGGTCAGCCGCCGGCAAAACTTCCGGATTTGAATATATTTGACAAAATATACTGTACCGATCAGGCGTATTTCTATCTGTATTCAAAAAAAATCAAACCCGATGTGATCAGCGGCGATTTTGATAATTTCGATCTGAAAATAATCGAAGATGGAATCGAAGTGATTGAAACACCCGATCAGGATTATACAGATTTTGAAAAAGCACTGAAAATACTGATTGAACGCGGTTTTGAGGAAGTTCATGTCTATGGCGGAAGCGGCCGCGAACAGGATCATTATCTCGGAAATCTTTCGGTTGCCTGTAAATACAGAGAAAAACTGAGCATTATATTTTTTGATGATTATTCGTATTATTTCTTTGCCGAAAAAGAAACCCAGCTACAGGGATACAAAGACCGGATGATTTCGCTTTATCCGTTTCCGGTGACAAGAGGAATTACCACCGAAGGTTTGAAATATCCTTTGAATGATGAAGGCCTAATCATTACCGGAAGAATCGGAATCAGAAATACAGCTGTTGACGATGTTGTGAAAATTACTTTTAAAGATGGCGGGCTTTTGATCTTTATTGAAAACCGTCCAAAGAAGGGGATGATCGGATAAATTTTGGAAAAGCATTTGTTTTGTATTTGGTTTAATTCTTTAAATTTCTATTTAACATAATATAAATTATAGGAATTAAATATACTTGAATAATTCATTGAATTTATTGATTGTCATTAGTTTATCATTCGCATCATTCTTTCCAAATCCATAACTGCAGTAAATAAAATCCAAACCGTTTTCTGATGCAGCCTTATAATCGGTCATCGTATCACCGATAAAAATCGTTTCATTTGAATTCAGAAGATTCCTTTCTACAACTGACTGTATATTTTCAGCTTTTGGTTTTCCGGTTCGTCCGTATGATTCGAAATCAGTAAAAAGATTTTCAAACTCAAAATATTTCAAAAAACTTTCAATATATCCGTCCTGACAATTGCACACAATAAATAATTTGTGATCCAAAGCCAAATTCTTTAAGGATTCCTCAACACCTTCATACAAAATTCCGCCATTCGCAAGAATCGTCCGGTTTTCATTGTCCTTAATTTCGTCCATAATCTGATGAATCAAATCTTCAGAAATTCTTGGAAACATATCCTTCAGCACATCAGGAATCAACAGCCCCATATATTTATCCATATCTGTTTTGATAATCGGCCGATTGATCAGTTTCAATCTTGAAAGCACCTGATTCCAATTATCAACGATTGTTTCTCTTGAATCCCACAGTGTTCCGTCCAAATCAAAAATCAGATTTTTATATTTCATATCTTATTAGATCACACATTTTTAACTCTCAAATCATAAATAAAATCTTTAATCGATTTTAATTTAAAATGAGCGCTTCCAATCATCGGATTAATGATATAATTGAACTCATCCGGAATCACTGTTGAAGGAATCTTTAATATCCCGATTCCTTTTTCCAGCCATTCTGTACCAAAAACTTTAGTCGAATAAGGCGCCGGAACATCTTTCCAATCACCCGGCAGCTGACTGATTTTAAATGATTTGATTTTTGATTCGTCTATTTCAAATGTACAAATACTCAACGCTCTGGGAATGAAATCAATATTGACATTTACCGAATATTCCAAAACCGCCAAAGCTCTGCTTTCAGAAGTATAAATACAGGCGGTTTCCACCTGATTCCATCGCCCGCCGAACAATTTCGCACCTGTCCCCTTCAGATCTTCGGCGTACTGGGCCTTGCTCACTCTATAAACCAGCATAATCAGGAATATACGCCGTACTCGATACGGCCAAGCAGATTGTGAACCTCCTGTCTGCCGTACTGATTGTCTATGATACTGAACGGAGTCAGCCCGCCCAAAGCCTGATTGGGAGCGAACATCCAGGAATGGAAATTGGAATTGTCACCAAAAACTTCATAACCGTAGGAATAAAGATCTGCAAGCGCAACGATTCTTTCTGAGATTTGATCGCTAAAGGTGTCGTCACCCTTTTTGTTGATTAAAGTTGCACGGGTAACCGACAAAGCAGCAGCCAGTGAATCATAATCAAGCTCTGCGGTTTGTTTGAATTTTTCAAGATAAGTTTTGGACACTCCTTTTCTGACGATTCTCATCTTTTGAAATGAAGTCATGTCATACAATGGGATGGCTGCATTACCGCTGTAATAAGCAGTGGGCGCGTCTTCAACATAGTTGTAAACTTCTTTTTGTTTGTATAGATCCTCTTTCATCTTGGTGTATTTTGAATTTAAATGAATCAAATAAAATCATTTTAATAAGTATAATTTTATTCTTATTCCAATACAAAATTACACCTTTTTTCCGGTTTTACAAATCATTCAACGATTTATATTTAAGTTTTTCAACATTAAAGTCCTTAAATTCAACATCCGAATAAATTAAATAGTTCTGATTCGGAATAATTTCTTCCAAATAATCAAAGGTTTTCCCTTCATATAAAAACAGTACATCTTTGACCAGATGATCGCTGCCGAATTCAATTTTGGTCTTTCCATCCTGATCTTCATTAATAGAAAACTGAAGATTTGATTTTTGTAATTTCCAGTCTTTGGGTTTTCCGGGAACAAATACAGTTTGGATGTTTCTGAAATTTACTTTTATAAAAAATTCATTCTTTTTAAAATCCGGATGATTCAGATCAATCCGGGTAATCAAACCCCGGTAATTCAAACTTGAGAAATGAATTTTTTCTTTATACAATGAATTTCCTTCAAAATCAATTATTTCCAATGCTATATAATCATGAATATCTTCTTTTAAATCGTCTGCAATATAAACCCCAAAGCTGTTATTGTCTTCTTCAGCTATAAATATCTGCAGAGGTTCAAAAGCTTTTTTCACTTTGTACTGAAGCGGTTTCCAGTTCCCGAAATAATCAATACCCGACCAGGAAACCGAAGGCCAGCAATCGTTCAGCTGCCAGTAAAGACTGCCCATTGTCCACGGAAATTCAGTTCTGCTTCGGTGTGCTTCAACCGCTTTTCCGATTCCGTAGGCCTGAACCAGCTGACTCATATACGCATAATCTTCTTCATTACCAGGCACCGGGAAATCCCGTTCCATATAAGTCCGGATGATTTCAAAACCTCTCTGATGTTTTTGATGGTTTTTTATATCCTCAGAATCCAAAGAATTTGAATGGTCTTTGCTGATGTAACGAACCACCTCCTCCGACGGAAAAGACTGAAAACCAAATTCACTCATAAATCTTGGCTGGTTTTTAAGCAAATCCTCAAACGGATGACCGTCATGCCAAATCCACCAGTCATGCGCATCACCTTCCGAAATATAACGGGCATCTCCCCTTCCGTATTTGGGCGAACTTTCCCAATAAGGCAAATCAGAATATTTATTTACAATTTCGGGTAAAATACCATTAAATAATTTCTGATAATTCTCCCAAATCTCAGCTTTTTCGGCTTCACTCCTTCCCTCCTGCCAGCCCCATCTGTGCCAGCCTTCAGAAATCTCATTGTTTCCGCACCAAAGTGCCACCGATGCATGATTTCTCAATCTTTTCACATTGTCAATCGCTTCCTGACGGACATTTTCCAAAAATTCTTCATCACCCGGATACATCCCATTGGCGAACATAAAATCCTGCCAGACAAGGATTCCCTTTTCATCGCACAATTCATAAAAATAATCATCTTCATAAATCCCACCGCCCCAAACACGCAGCATATTCATATTTGACTGCTGAACATCATCCAGCAATTTTTCATAATTTTCTTTTGTAACCCAATTCTGAAAACTGTTTTGAGGAATATAATTCGCGCCTTTCATAAATACAGGTTTGCCGTTCAGTTTGAAATAAAAGCTCTCACCAAACTCATCTTTTTCTGTGATTAACTCGATTGTTCGAAGACCTTTTGAAAAAGATTTATGATCCAAAATTTTTGCGCCATATCTAACAATTATTTGTATATCATACAAATAGGGTTCGCCCAGATTGTTTGTCCACCATAGCTTTGGGTTTTTGATTGAAAACTTAAAGGCTTTTTTGGTTTGTGTTTCTTTTAACGAAATTTCTCCAGCTGTTACGAGTGACCCATTTACAAAAATTTCTGCAACCGCGACATTTTTATCACGGTTTGTATTTAATGTTATTTCAGCTTCTAATTCTGCCTTTTCCTTCGTTAAAGTTAATTGTCTGATATAAGCATCCTCAATCTTTGCGTCTTCCCAAAAGTTGAGATAAACATCCCGCCAAATCCCGACTGTATTGTATTTCGGCCCCCAATCCCAGCCGTATTGAAAAGCTGCTTTTCGGGTAAACATTCTCGGTCCTTCGGGAAGTTCATACGGGATTTGTTTCATCTTTTCGGCTTCAATCACTGATGTTGGTGTAAATTCAATTTTCAGTTCATTATTTTCTTTCAGATATTTTTTCACATCAACTTTCCAGATTCTGAAAGCATTATCCGCTTCCAAAATCAATTTTCCGTTCAAAAAAACTTTTGCATAAGTATCCAATCCTTCAAAAACCAATTCTGAATTTCTTGAATTTAATTGCTGTTTGCCAATTTTAAATTTAGTTTTATAAGTCCAGTAACGATCAGCTATCCACTGAAGATCTTTTTCATTATCGCCGACGAAAGGATGTGGGATCAGTCCGTTTTCAAACAAATCGGTATGAATCGAATTTGGGATATGCGTGGGATGCCATTGACCTTTTCCGGTTTCACTGAACTGCCAGTTTTCTGCGATTGGAACCACTACTTTCTGTGAAAGCAATTGAGCCGAAAGAATATATAAACAAAAAAGTATATAATTTTTCAATATCAGAAAACTTGAATTAACTGCATAAATTTCGGTTTGATGCTGACTATTCGGATTTAATAACTTCCAAATCAAAAGATTCTAATATGGAATTGAAATTATTTCACCCTGTTTATCAAGCAGAATCATCTGCGGTTGATCACTTTCCAATGTAATTCTGTCATTTGGGCCAATATGATAAATCGCGTACATTTTACTGATTTCGGAAAGATTCAATTCTTTTTGTTTTGCATCAATCATCAGCCAAACCGGAACAAAAGCCCAATCAATATCTTTCTGTAATCCAAAAGTGTCGGCGTTTTCGGTGTCGCCGGAGATATAAATATTTTTTCCGTGCCAGCTAATCAGATAAGAATAATGCTTGAACGAGATTCCAAAAACTTTGTGAGTTGTTCTAAAAGCTTTGATATTGAAATCAGGAACCAATTTGTTCAGCGTTTCAAGCTTTTCAACATTTGAAGGATCAAATTTCTGACCCGTAAGTTTCTTCAATAATTTCTCTGAATAATGATCTGAATGTTTGTGTGTGAAAATGAAAATAGAATTCTCTTTTATGCTGTCAATCTCGGATTTGTCATATTCCATATAATTGTGTGCGCCTGACTTGTACGGAAAATCAATATAAAAATTGGTTTGTCCGTCGGTCATGTACAGTCCGCAATTTCCGATAAATCTGATTTTAATTTCGTTTGACTGCCCAAATCCATGATTTGAAAAACAAATCAGCACAATAACCAATAATAATTTTTTATAAAAATTTTTCATTTGTCTCGTTTTCAATCGTGGTCATTAATTTTTCGGTTTCTTTAAACCCCGATTTTCAAATATAAATAAAATATCATACGAAACGCTTCAAACAGCAGTTGTAAGAAAAAACAGGAAATCGATCAAGGGCCTCGATCCCTTGGAAGACACCGATTAAAAATTCGCGCTATCGGGTGCGATTGGTTTGTTAGCAGAAACTTGTATTTTTGCAAATACCAAAACAGTCAGACACATTATGAACGAATTGACTCTAAAAACAATAGCTATTGCTGGTTTGTGTTTGCAGTTTGCTGCCTTTTGGCTGGCTGCACCTGAAATATTGGGAGCCGAATGGCTTATTAAAACAAAGAACATTCTCAAGAAGATCATCTCTCAGATTCCCAATTACCTTTTGATTTTGTGTGGTTCCGTATTTGGCGCAGTCATCGCACAAAGTCGCGGCAATTATTTGATATTGGCTCTGGTGGTCATCGTCTTGATTATAGTGACGATTTTTCAAAAAAGAATTTCAAAATACTTGGAAATCAAATTATCTGAACCGCTTATCAGCAAACTGATTGTAAACAACCAACTTCGTTTTACCCTGTTGAAACTGGCTGCCTGGTTTTTTACCATCGGATTTGTACTGCAATTAATAGCAATCATTTGGGGATAATAAAAAGCCCAAAAAAAAACCTTCCAGCCATCGGAATTTACCTGAAACGAATTTATTGTCGTTAATTCATTTTGATGACCAACCTTCAAATCCCTCATCAAATCTGAAATTTTACTGTTGTAGTGGCTTACATATTCCTCCTGTACTTCCCGCCTACATTGAAAAGCGAATCAGTAATTTCACCCAGCGAATTCACTTTTGCAGCTTCCATCATTTCGACAAACATATTCTCGTTGTTCAAAGCAGCATTGTGCAGTTTTTGAAGCGTTTCTTTTGCTTTTTCTGAATTTGCTTGGTTGTAATTTTTCACAGCATCAATCTGAAACTGTTTTTCATCTTCGGTCGAGCGGATGACTTCCTTCGGCAAAACGGTCGGTGAGCCGTCCTTACCCAAAAAGGTATTCACGCCAATAATCGGAAACTCACCCGACTGTTTCAAACGTTCGTAATAAATACTTTCATCCTGAATCTTTCCGCGCTGATACATGGTTTCCATCGCACCCAATACACCGCCTCTGTCTGTGATTCTGTCAAATTCGGCATAAACCGCTTCTTCGACCAGATCGGTCAGTTCTTCGATTACAAATGATCCCTGCATTGGGTTTTCATTTTTTGCCAGTCCCAATTCACGGTTGATAATCAGCTGAATCGCCATTGCACGTCTAACCGATTCTTCGGTCGGAGTTGTGATCGCTTCGTCATAAGCATTGGTATGCAGTGAATTACAGTTGTCATAAATCGCATACAATGCCTGAAGCGTCGTTCTGATGTCATTAAATGCAATTTCCTGAGCATGAAGCGAACGGCCCGATGTCTGAATATGATATTTCAGCATCTGAGATCTTTCGTTTCCGCCGTATTTGAGTTTCATCGCTTTTGCCCAAATTCTTCTTGCCACACGACCGATCACCGCATATTCCGGATCGATACCGTGTGAGAAAAAGTTTGAAAGATTTTGTGCAAAATCATCGATATGCATTCC
>JRYL01000662.1_pt1 | contig 40823 bp, 29 predicted proteins | sample 235391 | NCBI WGS metagenome assembly JRYL01 (sample SAMN03074223, study PRJNA261481) | activated sludge metagenome | biome: Wastewater Treatment Plant; feature: Wastewater; material: Activated sludge; isolation source: activated biomass of a wastewater treatment plant treating wastewater from... ...
TGCAGCAAGCGCAGGCAGCTACTGGATTGGTAGCAATCGCCCTGTTGCGCCTGCGCTCGGGCAGGCAGGCGCTGCCTGCCGACCGGCCCGCCGCGTTGCCGCTGGCCACGCTCACGGCCGCGCAGCCGCACCTGCCCCTGTTCGCGCGGCTGGGCTGCCGCACCTGGGGCGATGTGCACGCCTTGCCGCGCGCGCCGATGGTGCGGCGCTTCGGCGCCGAGTTGCGCCGCGCGCTCGACATCGCCTGGGGCCTGGCGCCTGAAAGCTACCCCTGGCTCACGCTGCCCGAGCGCTTCGACCAGCGGCTCGAGTTGCCCCAGCGCGCAGACGACGCCCCGGCGCTGATGTGGTCGGCCAACCGCCTGCTCACTTCGCTACAGCTGTGGCTGCGCGCGCGCCAGTTGGGCGTGCTGGCGTTCGAGCTGGAATGGACGCTCGACCTGAAGCGCCTGGACGGCCGCGCGCTGCCGCCCACGCAATCGCTCGTCATCGGCACGGCCGAGCCGGGGCAGGCCATGGTGCACCTGCGCCGCCTGCTGGCCGAGCGGCTGGCGCACGTCAGCCTGCTGGCGCCGGCGAACGGCCTGCGCCTGCGCAGCCTGGACACCGCGCCCTGGGTCGCGCCCACGGTGAGCTTTCTGCCCGAAGACCAGCGCAGCGGCGATCCGCTGCACGTCTTCATCGAACGCGTCAGCGCGCGGCTGGGCGTCGGCAGCGTGCAAGCGCCCGTGCTGCAGGCCGATCATCGGCCGGAGTGCATGCAGGGCTGGCAGGCGGCCGAGCCTGGCCGGCCGTCGCCGGCGGCCAGTCCCACGGCGCAGAAGCGATCCGGAAAGCGGCCCAAGGACATGGCTCCTTCCCCCGCTGGGGGNNCTCCCTCTCCCGCCGGGCGGGAGAGGGTCGGGGTGAGGGAACCGCAACCTCGTGGCACAGCCTTCTCCCCGACGCGCTCGCCCCCACCTGGCTGCTGCGCGAACCGCTGCCGCTGGAGGTGGCCGAAGGCGGCCAGCCCTGCCACCACGGCCCGCTGCGCCTGCTGGCCGGCCCGCGCCGCGTCGAAACCGGCTGGTGGCCCGACCCTGCCGCACCCGGCGCCCCTGTCGCCGCGCGCGACTACTACATCGCCCAGAACCCGGCGGCCGAACTGCTGTGGGTCTACCGCGAACGCGCCACGTCGGCGGCGCCGAGCGCCGCCGGACCGCGCTGGTTCCTGCACGGCCTGTATGCCTGAGCCGAGCCACAAGGAACTGGCCGAACGCGCCGACTGGGCGCGGCGCCATCGCGCCCGGTTCTTGAAGAAAAATCAGCCGCTGGTCGGCATCCAGACTGCGCAACAAGCTACAGAAAAAGAAGCAACCGAGCCGCCGCCCTACGCCGAACTGCATTGCCTGACCCACTTCAGCTTCCAGCGCGGCGCCTCGAGTCCCGAAGAGCTGGTGCGCCGCGCCTGGGCGCTGGGCTACACGGCGCTGGCCATCACCGACGAGTGCTCGGTGGCCGGCGTGGTGCGCGCCTGGAGCGCGCACAAGGTCTGCGCCCGCGCACCCGAGCCCGGCGATGCGTTCGACGACGAACTGAGCGCCGTGCGCGCCGCGCGCCGCGCCGCCGGCGTGAGTGCGCCGCTGCAACTGCTTTTCGGCAGCGAATTCCGCTTCGACGGCCAGGGCACGCTGGTGGCGATCGCGCGCGATCTGCACAGCTGGGGCGACCTGTGCAGCTTCATCACCGCCTGTCGCCGCGCCGCGCCCAAGGGGCACCACGCGCTGCCGCCGCTGGCCCAGGCGCTGGCCGCACTGCGGCGCTGCGCGCTGCTGTGGGCGCCGGCGAAGGAGGGGTCGACAGCTATCGATTCAATAGCTGCCTGCGCTTTACAGACAAGCGTCAGCGGCCAATTTGATTCAAAAATCACGCTGCTGGCCGAGCTGCACGGTGGCGCCGACGATGCCCTTTGGCTGGCGCAGCTGCGCGCGCTGTCCGCCGCCACCGGCTGGCCGCTGGCGGCGGCCGGCGACGTGCACATGCACGTGCGCGCGCGCAAACGCCTGCACGACGTGATGACCGCCATCCGCGTCGGCCAACCGGTGCATGCCTGCGGTTTCGCGCTGCAAGCCAACGCCGAGCGCCACCTGCGCCCGCGCGAGCGGCTGGCGGCGGTGTACCCGCCCGACCTGCTGGCCGCCACGCTGGCGGTGGCGGCGCGCTGCGCGTTCGGGCTGGACGAAATCCAATACAACTATCCGGAAGAGGCGGTCATCGAGGGCCTGACGCCGACCGAAACCCTGGCGCAACTGACCCGCGAAGGCGCCGCCTGGCGCTTTCCCAAAGGCGTGCCGCCGCGCATTCAAGGCTTCATCGACAAGGAACTCGCCCTGATCGAGGAATGCCGGTACGAGATGTTCTTCCTCACCGTGCACGACATCGTGCGCTGGGCAAGAGGGCAGGGCATCCTGTGCCAGGGGCGCGGCTCGGCGGCCAATTCGGTCGTCTGCTATTGCCTGGGCATCACCGCCGCCGACCCCGAAAAATCCAACCCGCTGCTGGAGCGTTTCATCAGCAAGGCGCGCCAGAACGAGCCGCCCGACATCGACGTCGATTTCGAGCACGAGCGGCGCGAACAAGTCATCCAGTACATCTACCGCAAATACGGCCGCAGCCGCGCCGCTTTAAGCGCCACGGTCATCTGCTACAGAAGGCGCAGCGCCCTGCGCGACGTGGGCCGCGCGCTGGGCGTGGACGAGCGGCTGATCGACGCCTTCGCCAAGGACCACCACTGGTTCGACGACGGCCTGGCCGCGCACCGCCTGGGGGATCTGGCCGCCACGGTCGGCGCCGCCATCACGCCCGCGCTGGCCAGCCTGTGGCTGCAACTGACCGAGCAGCTGCGCGGCGCGCCGCGCCACCTGAGCCAGCACGTCGGCGGCTTCGTGCTGACCGAAACGCCCTTGCACCGCCTGGTGCCGCTGGAAAACGCGGCCATGGAAGGCGATCCCGTGCAGTGGGACGACCCCGACGCAGAAGGTGAAGCACCCGCCAGCGCCCACGCGATCTGCCCGGAACTGGAACGCTGGCTGCCGCCGCGCCCTGCGCTGCGGCAAGTCATCCAGTGGGACAAGGACGACCTCGACGCGCTGGGCCTGATGAAGGTCGACGTGCTGGCACTGGGCATGCTCACGGCCATGCGGCGCTGCCTTGAAATGGTCTCGCGTCGGCGTGGCAGGCCGTTCACGCGCTCCGATATCCAGAGCGAATGTCCGGAAACCTACCGCATGATCCGCCGCGCCGACACCGTGGGCACCTTCCAGATCGAAAGCCGCGCGCAGATGAGCATGCTGCCGCGCCTGAAGCCCACCACCTTCTACGACCTGGTGGTGCAGGTCGCCATCGTGCGGCCGGGGCCGATCAGCGGCGGCATGGTGCACCCGTACCTGAAGGCGCGCGAGCGTCGGCGGCGCGGTCTGCCCATCACCTACGATCGTTCGACCAACGACCCCGCGCCCAACCCGGCCGATCCTGACGACCCGGAATGCCAGCCCCGCCTGGCCAAGGCGCTCAGGCGCACGCTGGGCATTCCGATTTTTCAGGAGCAGGTCATGGAAGTCGCCATGATCGCCGCCGACTACAGCGCCGAGGATGCTGACCGGTTGCGCCGCGACATGGCCGCCTGGAAGCGCAAGGGCGGCCTGGGGCCGCACCGCGAACGCCTCATCCAGGGCATGCGGCGCAATGGCTACGAACAGGAATACGCCGAGCGCATCTTCAGGCAGATCGAAGGCTTCGGCGAATACGGCTTCCCCGAAAGCCACGCCTACAGCTTCGCCCTGATCGCGTACGAAAGCAGCTGGCTCAAGTGCCACGAGCCCGAGGCGTTTCTGGCGGCGATGCTCAATTCGCAGCCGATGGGTTTCTATGGCCCGGCGCAACTGGTTCAGGACGCCAGGCGCCACGGCGTCGTCGTGCTGCCGCCGGATGTGACGGTGAGCGGGTGGGATTGCGCGCTGGAGGAGGCTGTCTTGGCTCTCTCCCCCGCTGGGGCAGGGCCGGGGTGGGGGTCAGCCCCGTGGCCGATGGCCGCGCCGTCGGCCCCTCACCCCAGCCCTCTCCCCAGAGGGGCGAGGGAGCAAGCCCATCCGCTGCCGCACGGGCGCCCACTGCCCCCTCTCCCGCTTGCGGCAGAGGGCTGGGGTGAGGGGCAGGCGGTTGAAGATGCGCAGCCTTTTTTTGAATCAAATTTGCCTCGGGACCTTACCCAGAAAGCGCAACACGCTATTGAAAATGAAGCTTATTTTTCTCCCTCCCCCGCTGGGGGAGGGCCGGGGTGGGGGCCGCCCCGCGCCACCCGCCAATCCGCCGGCACCCATCCCAGCCTTACCCCAGCAAGAGAAACGGCAAGACCTGCCGTCCGCCTGGGCCTGCGCCTGGCGCAGGGCTTGAACGAAGCCGCCGCCCGGCGCATCGAGCAAGCGCGCGCCGAGCGGCCGTTCACCAGCGTCGATGACCTCGCGCGCCGCGCGCAACTGGACGTGAAGGCACTCAACCAGCTCGCCGCCGCCGACGCGCTCATCACCCTGGCCGGCCACCGCCGCCAGCAGGTGTGGCAGGGCGCGGCCCTCAAGTCGCCGCCCGAACTGCTGCGCGACGCGCCCATCGACGAAGCGCCGCTCGCACTGCCGCCCGCGCCGGAAGGTGAAGAAATCGTGCACGACTACGCCGCCCTCGGCCTGACGCTGCGGCGCCACCCGCTGGCGCTGCTGCGCCCGCGCCTGGCCCGCTGGCGCCTGCGCAGCGCCCAGGAGTTGAAGGCCGCCCGGCACGGCGAGCAGGTGCGCGCCTGCGGTATCGTCATCGGCCGGCAGCAGCCCGGCACGGCCAAGGGCACCATCTTCGTCACGCTGGAAGACGAGACCGGCTCCGTCAATGTCATCGTCTGGAAAAGCGTGCGGGTGGCCGAAGATCAGCGCAACGCCCTGCTGCGCTCGCGCCTGCTGGCCGTGCAGGGCGAATGGCAGATCGGCCAGGACAGCGGCGGCCACGTGCGCCATCTCATCGCGCAGCGCTTTGTCGATCTCACGCCGCTGCTCGGCCGCATCGCCGGGCTGACGACGAGCCGCGACTTTCATTGACCATGGGCCCGACGCCGCCCCGCCGCACACGTCGACCACCCCGCGCAGAATGCGCTGTTCGCCATGACCGACCTGCCCACGTCCGCCGCCCCGCGCCGCCTGTTCACCGCGCTGTTCCCGCCGCCCGAAGCGTGCGCTGCCATCGACGCCGAACGCCAGCGCTGGCCCGGCCTGCCGCGCCGCCTGCACCCGGTGGCCGAGCGCATGCACCTCACGCTGCAGTTCTTCAACGCGGTCGATGCACCGCACGAGCGCGACTGGCTGGCCGCGCTGCAGACGCTGCGGTTTGCTACGTTCGAGATCACGCTCACGCAAGCCGAACTGTGGCGCGCGCCCAGCGGCGTGATTGCGGTGCTGGTGCCGGAGCACACGCCCGAACTGGCCGCGCTGCACCGCGCCACCGCCCAACTGGCCCGTCAGGCGGGCCTGCCCGCCGCCAGCAACGGTTTCAAGCCCCACCTGACCACTTTGCGTCATGCCGAACGCACCACGCTGGCGCCGCTGACCGAGCCCATCCGCTGGACGGTGCGGCAGGTCGATCTGATCTGGTCCGACCTCAAGGCCCAGCCGCCGCAGTACCACCGGCTGGGGCAGTTCGGGCGCAGGGCGCCATGAAGCGGACTCGGCGGCGCTGGCAGCAGCGCGAGGTGTCAAGTCCATCTCCGCGATGGCAGAACGCCGGCCAGGCGCCGAATCCGCTAAAATCTAGTTGATTCAACCAATTTTTCTGGAGGTCGTCATGCCATCACCCGCCGTCGGCCTGTTCGAGGCCAAGACCCGCCTGTCCGAATTCGTTGCGCGCGCCGAAGCCGGCGAGGAAGTGATCATCATGCGCCACAACAAGCCGGTGGCGAAGATCGTGCCGCTGCATGCCAAGGCCGACGCGCCGGCGCAAGCCATTCCGCCATTCGTTCAGCGCACCTTTCATACCGGGGTGCCGCTGGTCGATCTGACCAAGGCCAACCAGCTCGCGGCCGAACTGGAAGACGAAGAACTGATCGAGAAGATGCGCCGCATCGAGCAGGACTACCAGGAGCGCCATGCTGCTTCCTGATACCAACCTGCTGCTCAACGCCGTTCACGCCGACAGCGCGCAGCACGACCTGGCCCGCAAGACGCTGGAAGACATGTTGGCCGACCCGCGCGGCATGGCGCTGACCTGGGTCGTGCTGATGGGCTTCATGCGGCTGTCGACCAAGCGGGGCATCCTGCCATCGCCGCTGGACGTGGCCGAGGTCCTGGGCATCGTGGACGAGTGGCTGGCGCACCCGCGCGTGCGCGTGCTCGAGCCGGGGCCGCTGCACGCCGGTATCTTCGGCCGCCTGCTGCTGTCGGCCGGCACTGCCGGCAACCTGATGACCGACGCCCACATCGCCGCCATCGCCATCGAACACCAGGCCGAGGTGCTGACCTTCGACAGGGACTTTGCCCGCTTCTCCGGCCTTCGCTATCAATTACTGAGCTGACTGCGCTTGCTCCACAAGCGCTTCCAACCCAAAACATCATGAGCCAAAACAAGCCCCCCATCTCCGTCGCCGACATTCGCAAGACCTTCCTCGACTTCTTCGAGAGCAAGGGCCACACCGTGGTGCCCAGCAGCCCGCTGGTGCCCGGCAACGACCCCACGCTGATGTTCACCAACAGCGGCATGGTGCAGTTCAAGGACGTGTTCCTCGGCACCGACAAGCGCCCTTACGTGCGCGCGGCCAGCGTGCAGCGCTGCCTGCGCGCCGGCGGCAAGCACAACGACCTGGAGAACGTCGGCTACACCGCGCGCCACCACACCTTCTTCGAGATGCTGGGCAACTGGTCGTTCGGCGACTACTTCAAGAAGGAGAGCATCGAATGGGGCTGGGAGCTGCTGACCAAGGTCTACGGCCTGCCGCCCGAGCGCCTGCTGGCCACCGTGTATGAAGACGACGACGAGGCCTACGGCATCTGGACGCAGATCATCGGCCTGCCGCCCGAGCGCGTGATTCGCATCGGCGACAACAAGGGCGGCAAGTACAAGTCCGACAACTTCTGGATGATGGCCGACACCGGCCCCTGCGGCCCTGCAGCACGTGCACAGCAACTACGAGATCGACCTGTTCGACAAGCTGATCGCCAAGGCCTGCGAGGTGACCGGCTGCACCGACCTGGCGAACCCTTCGCTGAAGGTGATCGCCGACCACATCCGCGCCACGGCGTTTCTGGTCAGCGACGGCGTCATCCCGAGCAACGAAGGCCGCGGCTACGTGCAGCGCCGCATCATCCGCCGCGCCATCCGCCACGGCTACAAGCTGGGGCAGAAGAAGCCCTTCTTTTACAAGCTGGTGCCGCTGCTGGTGGAGTTGATGGGCGCTGCCTACCCGCGCCTGCAGGCTGAAGGCAAGCGCGTGGAAGAGGTGCTGAAGGCCGAGGAAGAGCGCTTCTACGAGACGCTGGCCAACGGCATGGAAATCCTGGACGACGCGCTGATTGCCGGCCGCAAGGAGCTGCCGGGCCACGTCGCCTTCAAGCTGCACGACACCTACGGCTTCCCGCTCGACCTGACGCAGGACGTGTGCCGCGAGCGCGGCGTGACGGTGGACGTGGCCGGCTTCGACGAGGCCATGGCGGCGCAGAAGGCCGCGGGCCGTGCGGCGGGCAAATTCAAGATGGACAAGGCGCTGGAATACGGCGGCGCGGCCAACGTGTTCACCGGCTACGACGAGCTGGCGCACGCCAGCAAGGTGGTGGCGCTGTACCTGGACGGCACCAGCGTGAACCATCTGAGCGAAGGCCAGCACGGCATCGTGGTGCTCGACACCACGCCGTTCTACGCCGAAAGCGGCGGCCAGGTGGGCGATGCGGGCGTGCTGCTGGCGGAAGGGTTGCGCTTTGGCGTGCAGGACACGCAGAAGATCAAGGCCGACGTGTACGGCCACCACGGCGTGATGACGCACGGCACGCTGAAGGTGGGCGATACGGTGGATGCCCGCGTCGACGAAAGCCTGCGCGCCGCCACCATGCGCAACCACAGCGTCACGCACCTGATGCACAAGGCGCTGCGCGAGGTGCTGGGCGCGCACGTGCAGCAAAAGGGCAGCTTGGTCGATGCCGAGAAAACGCGCTTCGACTTCGCGCACAACGCGCCCGTCACGCCGCAGCAGATCACCGAGATCGAGCGCCGCGTCAACGCGGAGATCCTGGCCAACGCCGCCACCGACGCGGCGGTGATGGACCTGGAAAGCGCGCAGAAGAGCGGCGCCATGATGCTGTTCGGCGAGAAGTACGGCGAGACGGTGCGCGTGCTGACCATCGGCTCCAGCAAGGAGCTGTGCGGCGGCACGCACGTGAGGGCGACGGGCGACATCGGCCTGTTCAAGATCGTCAGCGAGGGCGGCGTGGCCGCCGGCGTGCGGCGCGTCGAGGCCATCACCGGCGCCAACGCGCTGGAATACATGCAGGGCCTCGAATCGAGCCTGCACAGCGTGGCCGCCACGCTGCGCGCGCCCACGGCCGAGGTGCAGGCGCGGCTGGGGCAGGTGCTGGATCAGGTGAAGGCGCTGGAGAAGGAGATCGCCCAGCTCAAGGGCAAGCTGGCCTCGTCGCAAGGTGACGAGCTGGTGAACCAGGCCGTCGATGTGAACGGCCTGAAGGTGCTGGCCGCGCGCCTGGACGGCGCTGATGCCAAGACCCTGCGCGAGACCATGGACAAGCTGAAGGACAAGCTCAAGTCCGCCGCCATCGTGCTGGCTGCCGTCGAAGGCGACAAGGTGCAGCTGGCCGCCGGCGTGACCAAGGACGCGGTGGGCAAGGTGAAGGCCGGCGAGCTGGTCAACTTCGTAGCCCAGCAGGTCGGCGGCAAGGGTGGTGGCAAGCCCGACATGGCCATGGCCGGTGGCACCGATGCGAGCGGGCTGCCGAACGCGCTGAAATCCGTGCAGGGCTGGGTGGCAGAGCGGGTGTGAACCAGATGTCGGGCTTGGCATCCTGCTGCGCGGGGCCACTTCGCGGGCCCTCTGCTCCGCAGTCGCAGCCCGACATGGCGATGGCTGGGGGCACCGATGCGTCGGGGCTGCCGAAGGCGCTGTCGTCGGTGCAGGGCTGGGTGGCAGAGCGCGTCTGATCGGGGCCGACGATGGCGTTTGCGGTCCATCATCTCGGCGTCGATGACGTTCCGCTGATGGACGCCATGCGCGCCATGTTCGGCGCTGCCTTCGAGGATGAGGCCACCTACCTTGGCAAGCCACCGTCCGCCGACGAAGCGCGCGCGTGGCTGGCGCGGGAGGGCGTCATCGCGCTGGCCGCCGTGGAGGACGGCGCGGTGATCGGCGGGCTGGTGGCGTATGTGCTGCCCAAGTTCGAGCAGGCGCGCAGCGAAATCTACCTCTACGACCTGGCCGTCGATGCCGCGCACCGCCAGCGCGGCGTGGCGTGGCCACGGCACTGATCCGCCACCTGCAGGCCATGGCCGCCGAGCGCGGCGCGTGGGTGATCTTCGTGCAGGCCGACCAGGGCGACGATGCGGCGATCGCGCTGTACACCCGGCTCGGCACGCGCGAGGACGTGCTGCACTTCGACATCCCGCCCCGGCCGCACCCTTCGGGCTGAGGCCGGCGCACCCCGTGGCCCACGGCGGGCGGCGCGCCGCCGCACAGGCCGGGTGGAAGCAGGGGGGACCTTCCATATTTTTCGTGGAAGAAAAATGGGCTTCAGCGCCCGTGTGGCGGGCGCAAGCAGCTCCTGTTATTGAACTGCACCATGGCGCCAAATGGCTATCGCCCGTTCAAGGGTGATTGCGCCTGCACCTCGTCTGCTGATTCCTTTTCCAATTCCATGCGTCCATCACCGTCATCCCGGCGAAGGCCGGGATCCATGGCTCTGCGCACACGCCGTCTGGATTCCGGCCCCGTATCGCGGTACGGGGCAGGCTTTGCGCCGGAATGACGGGCCATGGCAGCTTTGACCTGGAATTGGAATCAGGCGCCGTCGTGCACGTGCGTCTCGTCGCGCCGCAACACACCTTTGCCGAACAGCGGCGCCAGCACCAGCGCCAGCCAGGCGTGCCAGTCCAGATCGGGCCGGTGCTGGCGGTGCAGGGTGCGCAGCGCGGGGGCGCTGTCCAGCCAGCGCTGGAAGTCGGTGTGCGCCATGCTTTCCGCGTCCAGCATCTGGTACTTGATCAGCACCTTGGCGGCGTACAGCGCGTGCGCGGCCGGGTGGGTGTGGAACTGCTCGATGCGGGCGCGGGCGCGCGCCATGGCGGCCTGGATGGCGCCGCCTTCGCGCCCGAACGGCGTGCCGTGGCCGGGGATGACTACGGCCGGGTCGAGCCGCTCGATCAGCGCCAGTGTGTCGGTGAAGTGCTCGAAGCCGCCCGAGCCGTCGATGTGCGGAAAGATCACGCCCACGCCGTGCTCCCACATCGCGTCGCCGGCCATCAGGATGCCGTGGCGCGGCTCGAACAGCAGCACCGCCAGCGCGTCGTGCCCGGGCGCTGCGAGCACCTGCCATTCGTGCGCGCCCAGGCGCACCGCCTGGCCGGGCACCAGGGCGTGGCCGGCGCTGAAGCGGTCGCAGCGCTGGCCACTGTCGCCAAAGGTGAGGGCGTCCTGGTCCCACGCCTGCACGTGCGGCAGCGACGGCGCGGGTACCCAGGTGCGCACGGCGGGCCACGCGGCCTGCAGCGCGCCGGTGCCGCCGCAGTGGTCGCTGTGCAGGTGGGTGTGGGCGATGTCGGCCAGCGGGCGGCCGCCCAGCGCATCGCGCACGCGGCGCACGGTGTCGGCGGCGTGCTTGGTGTGGCCGGTGTCGATGAATGCGGGCGCATCGCCCAGGCACAGCAGGTTGTTGGACGAGAGCCAGCCGCGCTCGAAGACGATCAGATCAGGGGGCAGGGCATGCATGGCAATGGCGCGGCAAAGTGGCGGCAAGTGCACACCAGGGGCCGTGGTGCGCGGCGGAAGACCCCCTGAATGCGGGGGTATCGGGTATTCTTTCAGATGGTCCGCGGCGCCGCTGGCGGTGCGGCCCGGCTGTCCAGAATCGCGATCCTTTCATGCAGTTTATCGAACGAGTCCGCGCCCGCTTCCGCTCGCCGGCCACGCGCTTGCGGCGCCTGCGCGCGGCCAGCGCCTACATCATGCGCCACGTCGGCATGGCGGGGCGCATCGACTGCCTGGCCACGCGCGACACCGAGGGCCGCGCGGGCTTCATGCTGGTGGTGCACACCGCGCAGCACATTCCGCAGCCGGCGCGCGAGGAGATCCGTCTGTTCTTCCGCCGCAAGCTGACCGAGCTGGGCGAACTGCGGGGCGAGAACTTCATGCTCACGATCCGCGACGGCGACGACCTGAGCTACGCGCACCGCGCCCACGCCGACAGCAGCTCGGCGCGCATCGCCTCGGTGGTGGCCGCCGCCAACCACGAGGACGAGCACGCGCTGCCGGCCGATCAGCTGGCCGATCTGCGCAGCGCCGTGCGCCAGCGCCTGCACGAGCGGCGCGAGGCGCGCGGGCACACCGAATACGCGCCGCTGCACCCGGCGCCGCTGACCGACCTAGGCAGCCTGCCGGAGCGTTGAGGCGCGGGCGGCGCGTTCCGCGCTGGAGACGGGTTGAGTTTCAGGGGGTATATGGATCTATCGCCCGATGGACAGGCGCTGAAGGATGGGTGTATGGGGAGTATGTTTGTGGAGGCCTTACGCCATGGAGGTTGTCCCAACAGCGTCTCAGACCGACCGCGCCTCAGGCTTCGGACACTTATGGTGTTTCGTTGCTCGAAAGGATGGCTTCTCGCGTGCGATGACGAAATGACCTCGCTGCGCTTGGATGACGGCGGCTGCGCCGCCATGACGCCAGCGGCGTGCGAGGCATTTGGCGCATCACGGACGTCGTTTCGTCATTACGCCGCGCAGCGGCGAAGTCATTCCGTCATCCGTCAAAAAAAGCGCTTGCAACGCGAAACGGCATCAGGCCGGTGCCTGCGGCACCGACACCGCAGCGCAGCCGCCGGGCCACTGCCCCTGGCTGGCGGCCAGCGTCAAGGTCGATTCAAACCGCCGTGCCGCGCCGGTGAAGGGGTCGTCGAACGCCAGTGATCGGGCCAGCAACTGCAGCGGCCGCGCGGCGTCGTCCGGCGCGCCGGGGCCGCGCAGCACGGCGGGATAGAAGCCATCGCCCAGGATCGGCACGCTCAGCGCGTGCAGGTGCAGGCGCAGCTGGTGCCGCCGCCCGGTGACGGGCTGCAGCCGGTACAGCGCATGCGCACCGAACACGGCGGCGCGTTCGATGTGCGTCTCGCTGTTCGGCTCGCCCGGCATCTCGCGCGAGATGAAGAAGCGCTCGGCATCGGGCGCCAGCCGGCTGCGGTGGGTGCGCGGCAGCGCCAGTTCGGCACGGTGCGGTGCCATGGCTTCGTACACCTTCTGCACGCGCCGGTCGCGGAACAGCGCCTGGTAGGCGTCGCGCGTGTGCGGCTGCACGGCGAACACGACGAGACCGGCCGTTTCGCGGTCGATGCGGTGCACCGGGCTCAGGTCTGGCAGGCCCAGCCGCCGCTTCAGCCGCACCAGCAGGCTGCGCTGCACGAAGCGGCCGCTGGGCGTGACGGGCATGAAGTGCGGCTTGTCGGCCACCACCAGCCAGTCGTCCTGGAACACGATGCGCTCGGTGTGCAGCGGCTCGGGTTCATCGTCCAGCCGGCGGTAGTAGTACAGGCGCTGGCCGGGGCGGCAGGGCGCGTCGGCGGCCAGCGGGTCGCCGTCGGCGTTCAGCACCTCGCCGCCGTGCAGGCGCTCGGCCCAGTCGGCGCGGCTGAGTGCGGGCAGGCGGGCGGCCAGCACGTCGAGCACGCCGGCGCCGGCATCGCCCGGCTGCGCCACCAGGCAACTGGCGCTGACGCCGTCGCGCAGCGGCAGGTGTGGGGGGCGCGGTGGGCGGCTCATGCGGGGAATGACGAAATGACGGCGCTGCGCGTCAATGACGGTGCTGCGCACCATGAACGGATGAGCATCCTGTCGTCAGGGAGGACGCTTCAGTCATGCGTTTTTGTGGGAGCGGGTTTGCCCGCGATCAGCCGTGGCTCGGGGCCAGGCGCTGCCATCGCGGCCAAGGCCGCTCCCACAAGCCGCATCTGAGACTTCTTGGTCATCAAGCAGCAGTGGAGTGATCTCGTCATGCGGCGCCGCCGCGGTCATGGCGCGTCGCGCCGTCATCTTTCATGCCGTGGGCAGGCGCCGGAACACCAGATCCCACACGCCGTGGCCCAGGCGCAGGCCGCGGCGTTCGAACTTGGTTTCGGGCCGGTAGGCGGGGCGCGGTGCGTAGCCGTCGGCGGTGTTGGCCAGCAGCGGCTCGGCACCCAGCACCTGCAGCATCTGCTGGGCGTAGGGCTCCCAATCCGTGGCCAGATGCACGTAGCCGCCGGGGGCGATGCGCGTGGCCAGCAGGCGCACCAGCGGCGGCTGGATCAGGCGGCGCTTGTGGTGGCGCTTCTTGTGCCACGGGTCGGGGAAGAAGATGTGCACGCCGTGCAGGCTGGCGGGCGCGATCATGTGCTGCAGCACCTCCACGGCGTCGTGCTGGATGATGCGCAGGTTGGCCAGCTGTTGCTCGCCGATGGCCTTGAGCAGCGCGCCCACGCCGGGTTCATGCACCTCGCAGCCGATGAACAGCGTGTCGGGCATCAGCGCCGCGATGTGCGCCGTGGCGTGGCCCATGCCGAAGCCGATCTCGAGCACGGTTTTTGAATGATTCTGGCCTTCAGCGCTGGATCGACGGGCGCAGGCAGCTACCAAATCCGTAGTGGTCGGGTCGTAGGGCAGCAGGTAGCGCGGCCCCAGCTCGGCCAGCGCGCGGGCCTGGCCGATGGTCGTGCGGCCGGCGCGCATGACGAAGGTGCGGATGGCGCGCGGGTGCGCCACATCGCCGGGGGGCGTGTGGGGTTCAGCGGGCGTGGGTGCAGCGGCGGGCGCGCTGCCGTCGGCCGTGCTCATGCGCGCGGGGGTTCGTCGCCCGCTGCGGCGTCGGGGCCGGCCCAGGCGTCGAAGGCGGCATCGCTGGCGTGGCTGTCGGTGGCGGCTTCACCCGTGTCGGGTTTCTTGAGAGAAATCAGCGCCTTCTCCTTGTCGGACGAGCGCTGCACGCTATCGAAACGAGAGTACTTGCGCAGCACCTGCACCAGCTGCGCATACACGCGCGGGTTGCCGGCCAGGCATTCGCCCTGTTCCAGGTCGCCCGATTCGCCGGTGAAGTTGCCGATCAGGCCGCCCGCCTCGGTCACCAGCAGGCTGCCGGCGGCGATGTCCCAGGGTTTCAGGCCGGTCTCGAAGAAGCCGTCGGTGAAGCCGGCGGCCACGTAGGCCAGGTCCAGCGCGGCGGCGCCGGGGCGGCGCAGGCCGGCGGTGCGCTGCATCACGTCGCCCATCATGGCCAGGTAGGTCGGAAAGTCGTCGCCCTTGCGGAACGGAAAGCCGGTGGACACCAGGCTTTCGACCAGGCGCGTGCGCTTGCTGACGCGGATGCGGCGGTCGTTCAGGTAGGCGCCGCGGCCGCGCGTGGCGGTGAACAGGTCGTTGCGCGTCGGGTCGTACACCACCGCCTGCTCGATGCGGCCCTTGACGCTGAGCGCGATGCTGATGCAGTAGACCGGAAAGCCGTGGATGAAGTTGGTGGTGCCGTCCAGCGGGTCGATGATCCACACGTGGTCGGCGCGCGGGTTGCCGCGCGAGCTGCCTGATTCTTCCGCCAGGATGCCGTGCTGCGGGTAGGCGGTGAGCAGGGTGTCGATGATGGCGTCCTCGCTGGCGTGGTCGACTTCGGTGACGAAATCATTCACCTGCTTCTGCGAGATGCGCACGGCCTCGACGTCGAGCGCGGCGCGGTTGATGATGGCGCCAGCGGCGCGCGCGGCCCGAATGGCCACGTTGAGCATGGGGTGCAGGGAGGACGACATGTTTTGTGAAGAGCAGTGGGCCGCAAGGGGCAGGGCCGGCACGCGCGATGGCGGCGGCAAACGCGTATTTTCCCATGCTTTGCCGGTGCGGGGGCAGGCTTGAAATCGGAGCCGGCCATCCGCAACTGAGCATCAGTGGCAGGCAAGGGTTGCCTGTCATCCCCCCGACGATGTAACGACAAAGGAGACCCCATGGCCAACGTACCCAGCCGCAGCAACCTGTTCGACGACTTCTTCAAGGAGTTCGCCCCCGGCTTCTTCATCAAGCCGCTGCACGGCGACCCGCTGCCCAGCGCGTCGCAGATCAGGATCGACGTGAGCGAATCCGACGCCGCCTACACCGTGCTGGCCGAAGTGCCGGGCGTCGGCAAGGAAGACATCCACGTGTCCATCGACGGCAGCGTGGTCACCCTGCGTGCCGAGGTGAAGCAGCAGGACAAGCGGGCCGAGGGCGAGAAGGTGCTGCGCAGCGAGCGCTACTACGGCGCCGTGTCGCGCAGCTTCCAGCTGCCGCAGGACATTGACCAGAGCGCCGCCAAGGCCAAGTACGACAACGGCGTGCTGACGCTGACCCTGCCCAAGAAGCAGGCCAGCGGCTCGCAGCGGTTGACCATCGAGTGATACCGTTTCGCGTTCAAATTGATGACAAATGACCGCGGCTGGCGCCGCATGACAAATGACGAATGCCTTTTTTGTCATTGAAGCGCAGCGAAGTCATTTGTCATTCGTCATTTTTGAAAGCGCATGGGTATGAGGCCCACGGCGCTGCGCGCCTTCTGCCGCGAAGGGCGCAGCGCCAGGGGCCGAAGCAGCGCCAGCCCACGCATCCGCGGCTGACCTGCGGTGCGTCGCCTTCAGCCCAGAAAGCCCAGGTTCTTCTGATCGAAGTTGCCGATGCTGGGCGCCACCTCCCGCATCTCGCCATCGTTGACACCGAACCAGCGCGCCAGCGTGGCCGCGTACTGGTCGACCGAGGTGCTGGGCAGCAGGCGGCCCTGGCCCACGTCTTCCGGACCCTTCAGCAGGGCCGTCGGTGCGGTGCCGTAGAAGGCGCCGCCCTTCACCGCACCACCCATCACCAGGTGGTGGCTGCCCCAGCCGTGGTCCGAGCCGTCGCCGTTGGAGGTCATGGTGCGGCCGAAGTCGCTGGCGGTGAAGGTGGTGACCTGCGGGCCCACGCCCATGGCGTCGAGCGCGCCCTGAAACCCCGCCATCGCCTGGGCCACCTGCTCGAGCAGTTTGGGGTGGTTGGTCATCAGGTTGTCGTGCGTGTCGAAGCCGCCCAGCGACACCAGGAACACCTGGCGCTTCAGGCCCAGCTGGTTGCGCGCCGCGATCAGGCGCGCGACCATCTTCAGCTGGCCGTTGAGCGTGGCGGGCCGCTCGGCCGTGGTGGGCAGCAGGGCATCGAACTGGCCATCGCTTCCGGCCAGCGCGCCCGCCAGCGTGGCGTGCGAGCTGATGGAGCGCGCGACGACGCGGTTCAGCTCGTTCTCCAGCACATGGGTGCGGCCTTGCGTGATCAGCGTCTGCAGCGCTTGGCGGCAGGCCTGCTGGTTGTACATGCCGTCGTCCCGTGTCACGCCGTTGATGGCCACGGCGCCGCCGGGGCCGATCTGGTAGGCGAGCGCCTGGTCGCCCGACAGGAACACCGCGTTGCCGGTGACCGACATGCAGGTGAACAGGCCGTTGCCGCCGTTGCTGGAGAGGGCCAGGTCGCCCAGGTTGCCGCCCCAGCCGGTGACCGAGCCTTCCGCCAGCGAGCTTTGCCACACCGACTGCTGGTCGTTGTGCGAGAACAGCTTGGGCGGCAGCGGCACCGAACGGGCCTGGTACTGCGCCAGCGTGGTCGGCTGCCGCAGCGGGCCGACGTTGAGCTGTACCGCCAGCTGCCGCCGGTCGAACAGGCCCTTGAGCGGCGCCAGCGTGGGGGCCAGGGCGTATTCGCGCCCCGCGGGCAGGCCGTTGCCGGTCAGCGCCGTGGCGCCCAGGCTGGCGCGGGCGATGGCCAGCGTGCCGCGCGCCTGCACGTATTCGGCATGGCCCGCGCTGTCGTAAGGGATGAGCGTGTTGCCGTTGTCGTTGCCCCCATACAGGAAGATGCAGACCAGTGCCTTGTAGCCATCGTTGGCGGTGAACGCCGCGGCCTCGCCCATGGCGGCCAGGTTGATGGCCCAGGGCGCGGCCGTGCCGGCGATGCCCAGGTGGCCCAGGCGGCGCAGGAAGGCGCGGCGCGCCAGGGTGTCGGTGGAAGTCATGCGCGTGTCTTTCATTTCTGCACCAGGTACTCGGGGCTGGCCATGACCAGCGCGATGGTGGCCCACACGCGCACCTTGCGCTCGTTGTCGCCCCAGATGCGGATGCTGGCGATGGCGGTGCGGATGGTGGTCAGCGTGGTGGTCGACAGCTGGCCGGCGGCCAGCAGCAGGTTGACGCGCTGGACCAGCGCGTCCGGGTCGTCCACCAGCGCCAGCTCGCGCGGGTAGCTGGTCACCGCAATGCGGCTGGCCTGCGCGCCGTAGCCCCAGGCGATCACGCCCTGCATGAAGTTGAGGTAGCCGGCCACCGAGTTCTCGTTGGTGAGCTGGAACTCGGGCGCTGTCTGCCCGTGCGTGGCCAGCGCGGTGCCGGGCGGCACGTAGCCGGGGCGGAAGAAGTTGAACACCGACGGGCTGCGCAGCGGGCTCTGGCCGAGATGCCGGGACGGGTCCGACATGTCCCACAGGATCCACTTGCCGTCGGCCGAGGTGGCACCGAAAGTGCGTGCCCATTGCACGAAGCGGATCATGGGTTCGCGCAGCTTGCCCCAGGTGGTGCCCTTGAGCGAAGGATCCTGCCGCGCCTCCGGGTCCAGCAGCACGGCGCGCGTGACGGCGCGCAGGTCGCCGCGCTGGCCGGCGCCGTTGTTGTTGAAGGCCGCTGCCACGCGGCCCACATAGGCCGGGCTCGGGTCGCTGGTGACCAGGCGCTGGATCAGCTGGCGACCGATGAAGGGGCCGACGTTGGGGTGGTTGAACAGGATGTCGAGCGCCAACCGCAGGCGCGACGCGCCGTCGCCGCTGCCCACCGTCTGGCCCAGAAAGCTGGCTGGCTCGGGTGAATGGTCGCTGGCGTTCAGCACCATGGGCACGCGGAACGGCTGGGGGTCGGTCTCGTGCTGCCTGTTGGGCGAATTGAGGTTGTAGCCGGTGAAGATGCGCGCCAGGTTGCTGACGTCGGACGGGCCGTAGGTTTCGCGCGGCGCGCCACCGCGCAGCGTGCCGTCGGCGTTCAGGTCGTACAGGCCGATGGAGAACAGCTGCATCACCTCGCGCGCGTAGTTCTCGTCGGGCACGCGACCGCTGCCGTCGGCCTTCTTGTTGCCGCGCGTGTTCAGGTAGGCGCCCATGGCCGGGTTGAGCGTGATGGCCTCCAGCAGCTGGCGGTAGTTGCCGAACGCGTGCTGGTTCAGCAAGTCCCAGTAGGCGGCCATGGCGAACGAGGGCCAGTGGCCCTCGATGGTGCTGGTGGACACCACGAAGATCTCGGACCAGGCCAGCGCCACGCGCTTGCGCACCGCGTCGGGCGCGGCGATGAGCTGGTTCCAGATCATGTGGTCGGCGTAGTGCTGGTTGAAGCGGATGCCGTACTGCCTGTAACCCTGGCTCACCAGCCAGTCCCAGCCGCTGGTGTAACTGCGCGCCGACATCTGCTCGTCCAGCCAGGCGGCATAGCCCTTGGCCTGCACGGCGGCGATGTCGGCGTCGGTGGAGGAGAACTGGGCCTGCTGCAGAAAGCGCGCGGCCTCGGCCATGGTGATGTTGGTCGGCGTGGCGGGCGCGGGCGTGGCTGGTGCCGGCGACGCACCGGGTGCGGGGGTGGCTGGCGCAGGCGGGGGCGACGAACCGGGCGCGGGCACGGGCACTTGCCCTGTGCCCGGAAGCGGCTGCGGTTCCGGGCTGGCGATGGGTGGGTTGATGTCCTCACTGCCACCGCCGCAAGCCGCCAGCACGGCGGACATCAGGGCCGACAGCCCCGCAACGCGGGCCAGGCGATCTGGTGGCGAAGCTGTCGGGCGGCTGGCCGCTGCCGCGGTGATGTCAGCGGACGGTGGCTGACTGGCGGCGGGCACGCCGGTGCCTTCAGCGATCGGTTCGCTGATCTCGGTGCTCATGTTGTTTCTTCCTCCGGGCGGGGCTGCTTGTCAAATATCGACCGACTCGGCAGGGCGTGGCCGGTGACGGTGCGCATTGGAACGCGCGGCGCGCCTACCACGAAAGCGCTTGACGTAAAACTGGGTAAGCGCTGCCTATTTCACGAAACCGGCCACAAAAAATGCCGGAATTCGTCAGAAATTGTCGATTCCCGCCAGTTTCAGCAACTCGCGTGCCAGCTCGTCCGGACGTTTTTCGTCGTCCACCGGCAGCACCTGGCGCCCGGGCATGCCGCGCAGCCAGGTGAGCTGCCGCTTCGCCAGCTGGCGCGTGGCGGCGATGCCGCGATCACGCAGGGTGGCCAGGGGCGCGCGGCCGTCCAGCGTCTCCCACACCTGGCGGTAGCCCACGCAGCGCATCGAAGGCAGCTCGGGGTGCAGGTCGCCGCGCGCGCGTAGCGCAGCCACTTCGTCGATGAAGCCGGCGGACAGCATGTCGTCGAAGCGGCGCGCGATGCGTTCGTGCAGCCAGGCACGGTCCACGGGTTCCAAGGAAAAAAGGGCTCCTGAGCTTGATGGACAAGCGCTGATAGCTATTGATTTGGTAGTGTGCAGCGCCGACAGCGGCTGCCCCGTCAGCTGCCACACTTCCAGCGCCCGCTGGATGCGCTGGCTGTCGGCCGGCGCCAGGCGGACAGCGGTGACGGGGTCGACGCGTGCCAGCTCTGCGTGCAGCGCGGGCCAGCCGTCGCGCGCGGCGCGTTCCTCGATCTGGCGCCGCACCGCAGGGTCGGCGGGCGGCAGCGCGTCGAGCCCCTCGAACAGCGCCTTGAAGTACAGCATGGTGCCGCCTACCAGCAGCGGCACGCGGCCGCGGGCATGTATCTCGCCGATCAGCCGCTGCGCGTCGCGCACGAACTCGGCGGCGCTGTAGGCCTCGCGCGGGTCGCGGATGTCGATCAGGTGGTGCGGCACGGCGGCGCGCTCGGCCGGCGTGGGCTTGGCGGTGCCGATGTCCATGCCGCGGTACACCAGGGCCGAATCGACGCTGACGATCTCCGCCGGCACCAGCCCGGCCAGGGCCAGCGCCACGGCGCTCTTGCCGCTAGCCGTGGGGCCGGCGATGCAAATGGCTGGGGTGTCCGGCATGTCGTTGAGCGTTGGTCAATGGATCGAGCGGCTGCGCAGCTGGCCGTGCCAGCGAACGCCATGCCCGTGCCTGCGCCGGGCATGGGCGTTGTCTCCTCTTGCGCAGCAGAAGGGGGCAAGCCCCGTCAGCGGCTCAGCCGGGATCGCCATGTTTTTGTACCAGGGTCCAGGCGGTGAGGGCGATCACCGTGCACCACAGCGCAAAGCCCAGTGCCATGGGGCGCGCCGTGCCGTCCATGGCGCGGCCCAGCCACAGGCCCATGGGGAAGGCCGAGGCCATCATGACGAAGCCGTTCAGCGCCGACGCCGCGCCCGCCATCTGCGGAAACGGCGCCACAGCGCCGCTTTGCCCCACCGGCTGGTGCACGCCGTGCGCCATGATGAACAGGTACTGCGGCAGCAGCACGGCCCAGGCGCCATACCACGGCTGGCCCCAGCCCAGCCAGGCCAGCGCCGCCATCAGCGCGCCGGCCGTGAAGGTGACGCAGCCCGCCGCGAACACCGTGCGCCGGATGCCCCAGCGCACCAGCAGCCGCCGGCAGGCGATGGTGCCCAGGATGTAGAGCACCGAGCCGAAGGCCATGGCGCCGCCGTAGGCCAGCTTGCTCAGGCCCAGCCCCTGGATCAGCATGAAGGACGAACTGGCGAGAAAGGTGAACAGCGCCACATACGACGCCGACGACAGCACGCAGTAGCTGGCGAAGGTGGGGTGCCGGGCGATCTGCGCCCACGAGCGCCACAGCGTGCGCGGCGCCAGCGCCTGCGGGTTGCGTGCCGGAATCGTCTCCTGAAAACGCAGCATCAGCAGCGCCAGCGTGCCGACACCGAACACCGCCAGCACCGCCATGGCCGCGCGCCAGTGCACCCAGTCGGTCAGCAGGCCACCCAGCGGCGTGCACAGAATGGCGATCACGCCCAGGCCCGAGAGGCCGCGCGACATCACCTTGGCGCCTTCCAGCGGCGCATACAGGTCGCGCACCACGGCGCGCGCGCCCATCACGGCCGCGCCCATGGCCGCGCCCTGGGCGATGCGCGCGGCAATCAGCAGCGCCATGCTGGGGGCCAGCACGCAGGCCACCGAGGCCAGCACATACGCGCCCATGCCCCACAGCAGAATCGGCTTGCGGCCAAAGCGGTCCGACAGCGGTCCCCACACCAACTGCGAGATGCCAAAGGACAGCAGCAGCGCCGCAAACGTCATCTGCACCTGCGCCATCGACGCGCCCAGATCCTGCTGCAAGGAGGGCAGGGCGGGCAGGTAGACGTCGGTGGTGATGGGCTGGATGCCCAGCAGCAGGGCCAGCAGCACGACGACGAGCGCTGGCGACATGCCGGGTAGCGGCGCCTCGGCGGCGGGTCGGATGGAGGCGGCGGAAGGCGGCACGCGGCGAGCGTATCAGATCGCCTGTGCGCTGCCGGGGCTTACGAAGTGGCCACGGTGGCTGCAAAGCACTGCGCGCCAAACAGCCGGGGCAGCGCGGCGCGGTACTGCTCCTGCCCGATCGCGTTGGTGCTGTGGTGCGAGCCGCCTTCGACCAGCACGAAGGCCTTGGGCTCGGCCGCGGCGTCGAACAGGCGCCGGCCCAGCTCGGGCTGGATCAGGCGGTCTTCGGCCCCATGCACCACCAGCACCGGCGAGCCGACGCGCCCAATGCGCCGTGCCGAATCGAAGCGCTGCGTGATCAGCGGACCCACCGGCAGCCAGCCCCATTTCATGGTGCCGGCCACGTCGCGGATCGAGGTGAACGTGCCTTCCAGGATCAGACCGCGCTGGTCCTGCACCTGCTCGGCCAGCGCCACCGCAATGCCGCCGCCCAGCGAATGGCCAAAGATGAAGCGCGGCGCCTGCGGGTGCTGACGGGCCAGCCAGTCCCAGGCGGCGCGTGCGTCCTCGACCGCCATGGCCTCGGACGGCAGCTCGCGCGATGTCTGACCGAAGCCGCGGTAATCGATCGCCAGCACCGAGAAGCCCAACGCCTGCATGCGGCGGATGCGGCTGGCCGAACCGCGCACGTCCCAGCGCGCGCCGTGCAGGTACAGCAGCACCGGACCGCAGCCGGGCGTCTGCGGGTCGGCGGCGTGCCACAACGCGTGCAGCCGCACCGGCTGGCCGGTGATGTGCGAGGTGTAGTCGATCCACTGCGCCTGCATGCCTTCGGCCATGCCGGCCGAATGGCCCCAGGCGCGGTCGGAGGGCTGGAAGATCCAGGCGCGCTGCCTTTCGTCCAGCGCGGCGCAGCCTGCCAGGACGGCACCAAGGGCCAAGGCCGCCAAGGCAGGACGCCAGAGTTTGCGTGTCATGCGGAGATGGAGCGCCGCGCCGGCGCAAAGTTTCGCGGGGGATCTCAGCGAACGCTGCCGCTGCGCCGGGCGGCCGTGATGCGCTGAGCCGCTGGGCCCGGCAGCGCCCACACACGCCCCGCGCCCACGGCGTAGCAGCGCACATCGGCGCGTGCGCTGACGGTGTGACCGCCAGTGAAGGCGCCGAAAGCCGGCAGCACCAGCCGTCCCCGCTGCTGCACGAAGCAGGGCAGCCGAAGGCTGTCGCGCCCCGCGCCGTGCAGATGAACCACGGGGTGCCAATGCCCTGCCAGCACGGTGGCGCCCCCCAGCCGCGCGGGGTCGGTCTCAGGGTGGTGGCAGGCGGCCCACGGGCCCAGCAGCAGCGGTTCGTCCACCACTTCGATGTCCAGCGCGTCCGGCGGATTGCCCGCGTGGCTGTCGTGGTTGCCACGCACCAGGCGCATGCGCACCTGGGCGGTTCGGGTGCGCAGGTCGCGCAGCGCCGTCAGCACGGCAGGGTGATGGCTTTCGCGGGCGTGCAGCAGATCGCCCAGAAACACGACCTCGTGCGCGCCGCAGCGCGCGATCAAGGCGCCGAGCTGCGCCAGCGTGGCGCCGGTGGTGGCTTCCGGCACAGGCAGGCCGCGGGCGCGGAACACGGCGGCCTTGCCGAGGTGCGCGTCCGCCACGAACAGGGTGCGCGCTGCCGGCCACCAGGCGGCGCGCTCGGGCAGCAGATCGATGCGCTCGCCGTGCAGCGCGATGGCGCAGGCGCCGTCGGCCAGCGGCTGCGGTGCTGGTGGGCGGGTCGGCGGATTCGGGGGCTCAGGCGGGGCTGGGGTCACAGGCCGATCATGCCCGTTGGCGACCGACGACTGGTGGCCGCGCTGCAGCGCGGCGCTGGGTCAGGCCAACGGCGTTGCATGGCTTCTCAGCGGCCAGCGCGGCGCGGGCGTCGCGCCCGGCTGCCGTCGGCGCCGGTGGGGCGATCAGCGGCACTGCCTTCGGCCAGGCCGAGCGCCGCGCGCACGTCTTGCGCTGTCTGGCGCACGCTGTCGGCGCTCGCGTGCTGGGTACCCACCAGCACGCCGCCGGCAGCGTGCTCCAGATCGGCCACCAGGCGGGCGATGCGATCGGCCAGCGGCTCATTGCTCAGTTTCTCTCGAAAGCGCTCGACCATCAGCGGAAACGCCAGCGGCGTCGGTCGCTGGAGCGGCGCCACGCGCAGCGTCTGCGCCCGCATGCGCGTCAGCGCGGCCGCCAGTCGATCCACGTCCAGCTCCTGTTGCAGCAACTCCTGCTCGGCCTGCGCCAGCAGGCGGTTATCCGGGTCGTATTGCCGAAACACCTCGTAGTAGAGCGATGCCGACGCCTGCAGCTGGCGTGCCGAGCGGCGCTCGCCCGGATGGCTCTGAAAGATCAGGCCCGCGATGCGCGCGATCTCGCGAAAGCGCCGGCGTGCCAGCTCGGTCGCGTTCAGGCTTTGCAGCACCTCATCCAGAAAAAATTGATCAAATTGGCCTTCAGCGCTTACTGGGCAAGCGCTGACAGCTACTGAATCAATAGCTTTCCCGGGGCCGTGCAACATGGCCGGCAGCCGCGCCGCCCAATCGATCGGCTTGGCAGACAGCAGTTCCAGGCCATAGTCGTTGAACGCCAGCGAAAACGTGCCCGCCTCGTGCCGCGCCGCGCGCCATGCCAGCAAGCCGGCCAGCCCCAGGTGCACCTGCCGACCCGCGAAAGGGTACAGAAACAGGTGCCAGCCTTCACGCGTCTTCAGCACCTCCGCCAACAGCGTGTCGGGCGCGGGCAGGTGCGACCAGCGGCGCTGCAGTTCCAGCAGCGGTGCCACGCAGCGCATCTCGGGGCTGTCGGCGCGGCCGGCCTCGTAATCGGCGAAGTTGCGCACCACGGCATCGGCCAGCGTGCTGGACAGCGGCATGCGGCCGCCGTTCCAGCGCGGCAGCGCGGCGCTGCCGGCGGCGGCGCGGCGCACCTGCGCCGTCATCTCGTGCACGCGCACCAGCTCCAGCAGCTTGCCGGCGAACATGAACACGTCGCCCGGTTTCAGCCGCGCGATGAAGCTCTCTTCCACCGTGCCCAGCTGGCCGCCGCTCACGTATTGCACGCGCACCGCCGCGTCGCTGACGATGGTGCCGATGTTGGCGCGGTGCCTTCGCGCCAGCCGCGCGTCGGTCATGCGCCACACGCCATGCTCGTCCGGCACCACGCGGTGAAAGTCCGGGTACGCGGCCAGCGACGCGCCGCCCTGGCGCACGAAGTCCAGCGCCCACTGCCAGTGGTCGCGACTCAAACCGCGGTACGCCGCGGTGCGCCGAACTTCCGCGTACAGCGCATCGGGCACGAAGCCGCCGCCCAGCGCCACGGTGACCAGGTGCTGAACCAGCACATCCAGCGGCTCGCGGGGGGTGTGGCGTTCTTCGATCTGGCCGGCCTGCACGGCATCGCGCGCGGCGGCCGCCTCGACGAGTTCCAGGCTGTGCGTCGGTACCAGCGTGATGCGCGACGGCCGCCCAGGCGCGTGGCCGCTGCGGCCGGCGCGCTGCAACAGCCGCGCAACGCCCTTGCAACTGCCGATCTGAAGCACCCGTTCGACCGGCAGAAAGTCCACCCCCAGGTCCAGGCTGCTGGTGGCCACCACCGCTTTCAGCGCGCCGCTTTTCAGGCCCAGCTCCACCCACTCGCGCACCGCCTTGTCCAGCGAGCCGTGGTGCAGCGCCAGCACGCCCGCCAGGTGCGGGCGCGCCTCCAGCAGCGCCTGAAACCAGCGCTCGGCCTGCGAGCGCGTGTTGGTGAACACCAGCGTGGAGCCGCTGCCCTCGATCACCTCGGCCACCTGCGGCAGCATCTGCAAGCCCATGTGCCCGGCCCAGGCAAAGCGCTCGGCGCGCGCGGGCAGCAGGGTGTCGATGACCAGCGGTTTGTCTATGCGGCCCTGGATCAGGGCGGGGCTGGGTGGGGCAGCTTTTTTTGAACGTTTTTGGCCTCTGGCGCTTGTTGGACGAGCGCGAGCAGCTATCGATTCAATAGTATCCGGCGGCTGTGGCAGCAACGCCTGCAGCGCCTCTTGCAGATTGCCCAGCGTGGCCGACATGCCCCACACCATGAGCTGTGGGTTCCAGCCCGACAGGCGCGCCAGCGCCAGCTGCACCTGCACGCCGCGCTTGCTGCCCAGCAGCTCGTGCCATTCGTCGGCCACCACCAGCTGCACCGACTGCAGCGCCTCGCGCGCATCGGCGCGTGCCAGCAGCAGCGACAGGCTTTCAGGCGTGGTCACCAGCACCGTCGGCAGGCGGCGACTTTGCGCCGCCCGCTCGCCACTGGCCGTGTCGCCCGTGCGCAGCCCGCTCGTCCAGTGCGGCGCCAGATCGGCCAGCGGCCCGCGCAGCGCCCGCAACGTGTCGGCCGCCAGCGCGCGCATGGGGGTCAGCCACAGCACCGTGAGCGGCGGGGCTTTGGCCGGGTCGGCGATTGCTTCGGATTCGATAGCTGGTTGCGCTTGTCTGGCAAGCGCTGGCGGCACAAAACGCTTCAAGGCGCCGAGCCAAACCGCCAGCGTCTTGCCCGCGCCCGTGGTGGCATGCAGCAGGCCGCTGCGGCCTTCGGCAATGGCTTGCCAGACTTCGAACTGGAACGGAAAGGGGCGATGGCCGCGCGTGGCGAGCCAGTCTTCGGCCCGGCCGAAGGTGGCGTCAACGCGCTCGGGTGAGCTGGGGGAGGGGCGGGCCATGGAGTATTGTCAGGGCCGATTCGTCGGCTACGGGTCGGACGAAGCCGCTGATGGCTTGCATTGCACATATCGGTTGCATATCCTTACCCGTGTAAGGAGTGTCCCGCGATCCAGCTCCGCGGTTTCATTAAATACCCAGTTAAAGCTAATAAACCATGAAACTAGTCAAAGTTCGCGTCCAAAACTATAGGTCCGTGGAGGACAGCGGCGAGTTCGAGGTTGGCGATCTTACGTGCCTTGTTGGTAAGAATGAAGCGGGTAAGACCGCGCTGCTGAGCGCCATTCGTGGCCTCCGCCCCTCGCAACCCTTTGAATTCGACGAAGCTATTGATTATCCAAGGCGCTTCGCTACTCGCTTCGACGACCGTCATGAGGATGGGACAGCAGAGGTGATCCGAACATGGTGGCGACTTGATTCTTCGGATATAGCCGCTGTGGAAAGAAAGTTCGGAAAAGGAGTTTTGAGGAGCGATACTTTCCAGATTCATTTTGGATTTCGATACGATGATAATAAGCGTATTTGGGATATCGACGTAGATAGCGAAAAGGTGCTTGAAAATATGCTCAGCAAGCATGCTCTTGATGCAACCGAACGTAACGCTTTGCATGGAGTGACCAATGGTTTAGGAGCTGATACGGCTCTGTCCGCGGTAGCGCAGAGAACACCAAAGCAAGAGGCGCTGTTACAGGAAATCAAACAATGCAGGGGATCAAGTTTTACCGTAGGTGTGATCGACGTGCTGTCTGCTAGGCAGCCTAAGTTCTTCTTCACGTCACACTTCGAACGTATGTCGGGCATGGTGTCGATTCAGAAACTCCAGCAGGACAAGCAGAACAAAGCCGTGTCTGTTGGCGATCAGATTTTCTTAGCATTCTTGGAGTATGCGGGGACGACGCTTGAAGAACTGTTGGAAGTGGATCGTCGGGAAACTTTGAAAGCCACTTGCGAGGCCGCCAGCAATGAAATTACGGAGGAGATTTTCCAGTTTTGGAGTCAAAACAACGCACTCGAAGTTATTATCGACATTGACAGCGGAAAGGCTAAGGATCCCGCTCCATTCAATACGGGAACGGTGGCGGAGATTCGTATCAAAAATAATAATCACAAAGCAACGCTCCCGTTGTCGGAGCGTAGCGCAGGCTTCGTGTGGTTCTTCTCTTTCCTCGCTCAGTTCAAGCAATTAAGGAAGACTCCGGGTAATTCCAATGCGATCGTTTTGTTGGATGAACCCGGTCTGACTTTGCATGGCAAGGCGCAGGGGGATCTCCTTCGATACGTCGTCGAGCGACTACTGCCAGACCACCAAGTTATTTTTACCACTCATTCGCCCTTTATGGTTCCTATGGATCGCCTAGCTGATGTGCGCATCGTAGAGGACGTGGTTATAGAGAAGCAGGGCAAGCGTCCTGAGGTCCAGGGGACGAAGGTGCGATCAGACGTGTTGGAGGTAAATAACGACACGCTCTTCCCTCTTCAAGGTGCGTTGGGTTATGAAGTGACTCAATCTCTGTTCATCGGCGCAAATACTTGGCTTGTCGAAGGTCCATCGGACATTCTATACTTGCAGGTTGTTTCGCAGGCGTTAGCCAAGCGCCGACGCACTGCGCTCGATCCTAAATGGACGCTATGCCCATCGGGCGGCATTGACAAAATTGCGCCGTTCGTCAGGCTATTTGGCGGTAATAGAATTAATGTAGCGGTTTTATCCGACATTGCCAATGGGGACAAGACCAAGATTGAGAATTTGAAGAAGGCTGACATCCTGAAGGCCGGGCATTTTTACACCTGCTCAGACTTCACCAATCAGTCCGAATCGGATGTAGAGGACCTGTTCGATATTGACCTGTTTGTTGAGATGCTCAATGGAGCATACAATCCGCCTGTAACCAATGTGGTCACGAAGGAAGCATTGATGGCTGCAGCACCAACCGCGCGCATCGTAAAAAAAGCTGAGGCCCTATTCAAACTCATGCCTACAACGGTCGCAGAGTTTGACCACTTCGGTGCGGCGCGTTGGCTCTTGGAGAACCCTTCTGTATTGGATGCGGATTCGCCCGCAGTTCAAGCGACCCTTGACAGTTTTGAAGAGGTTTTTAAGACCTTCAATGCACTTGTGGCCAGTTAACGAAGGACTGTCACTGAACGTTGGCATACACACTGATCTGCATATTTTGGGTAGCGCTTTATAATGGAGTACTGCGCGATAAAAGCGCGCAGCACCAGTGGAGTCCATGTTGTTAACTCGCCATCCGACGACAACTTTTCAAAATGGATGAATCGACCCGTTCGTTAGCCTGGCTCGCTGCTGGACTTCTGACCGTGATTAGGCAATATCGCCATCAACGCCTGCACAGTATCCGCCTTGGCAATGGGTTTATCCTGCCGCTACCTGAGCATCCTCGGAAGCCGCCCCGCAATCCCGCTTTTTGTGGCGCGCTGAGCGGGCGATGCCAAAGCCCAGCTCGAACACCAGCGTCCGCTCCACGCTGCGCACGGGGCCGAAGCTTTCGCGGGTGGTTTTGCGGACGATGGCGTCGACTTGGCGCATTTCTTCGTCGGTCAGGCCGGAGTACGCCTTGGCGAAGGGCACCAGCGTGCGTTCGGCTTCGAGCGCGCTGCATCTATGCGCCTAAGGCGTACAATTGGATCATGTTGACCATCGTCGAGACAACGCTGTTCCAGCGGCAATGGCCGATGTACTGGACGGAGGAGGAGCGGGGTCAATTTGCAGCCTTTCTTGCCGACAACCCAGAGGCGGGCGATGTGGTGCCGCAGTCGGGCGGCATCCGCAAGGTGCGTTGGGCGCGCTCGGGCTTGGGCAAGTCGGGCGGTGTGCGCGTGATCTATTTTTCGCGTCTGGCTTCGGGCCAGTTGGTGCTGCTGACCTTGTATGCCAAGTCGGCGACCGACAACTTGACTGGCCCGCAACTGAAGGAGATTCGTCGTGTCCTCGAAAGTTAAGAAACCTTTGTCGCCTGCTGAACTGGAGCAGTACGAAGCAGGCCGTGACCTGGCGGCGGATTTGTTGCAGGCGGTGCGCGAAATGAAGGCCGGCCAAGTGCATGTGGTGCACACGCCGGCCGTGGAAGCGCGGCGGAAAACCGGCTTGTCGCAATCGCAGTTTGCCAAGTTGATCGGCGTTTCGGTGCGTACCTTGCAGGGCTGGGAGCAGGGGCGCAAGGAGCCGAGCGGCGCGGCGCGCACGCTGCTGACGATCGCTGCGATGAACCCGCAGGCGGTTCTGGCGCTGGCGGGTGGGGCGAACTTGCGGCCGGAGTGAAAGCCGGCCGATTCAATGATCGCCGCGTGCAGGCAACAACCCCATCAGCGTCTGCAAGCTATCCGCTTCGTTCACCGGCTTGTCCACCCGCCACCGCAGCATCCTCGGAAACCGTACCGCAATCCCGCTCTTGTGCCGCGCCGAGCGGGCGATGCCTTCAAAACCCAGTTCGAACACCAGCGTCGGCTCCACGCTTCGCACGGGGCCGAAGCTTTCGCGCGTCGTCTTGCGAACGATGGCGTCCATTTGGCGCATTTCTTCGTCGGTGAGGCCCGAGTACGCCTTCGCGAAGGGCACCAGCGTGCGGCCGGGGTCTTCGGGCGGGCCGCTCCAGACGGCGAAGGTGTAGTCGCTGTACAGGCTGGCGCGGCGGCCGTGGCCGCGCTGGGCGTAGATGAGCACGGCGTCGACGCTCATGGGGTCGATCTTCCACTTCCACCATTGGCCGAGCGCGGGGCGCGTGGCTGATCCTTCGGGCGCGTCGGCATCGGCCGCGCTGGCCAGCGCGGTCTTGGTGCGGCCGACGCCGTAGCGCGCGTCGCGGTGCTTGAGCATGAAGCCTTCTGTGCCTAAGCGCCGCGCCGCTTCGCGCTGGCGCGCCAGGTCGGCCCACGATTCGCCATGCAGCAGCGGCGACAGGTGCAGCGCGGGGTGCGGGTGCGCGGCGACCAGCGCTTCGAGCGCGGTGCGGCGGGCGTGCTGGGGCTGGGCGCGCAGGTCGGCGCCGTCTGCCTCCAGCAGGTCGTAGGCGAGCAGCACGACGGGCACTTCGGCCAGCAGTTTGGCGCTGAGGGTCTTGCGGCCGATGCGGCGCTGCAGCGCGGCGAAGGGTTGCACGCTGCCGGCGTAGACGGCGTGGGTGTCGGCGGTTTCTGAATCAAATTGGCCGCCAGCGCTTGTCTGGCTTGCGCGAGCAGCTATCAAATCGGTAGTTTTCCAGACGACGATTTCGCCGTCGAGCACGGTGCCTTCGGGCAGCGTGGCGCCCAGGGCGGCCAGTTCGGGGAAGCGGTCGGTCACCAGCTCTTCGCCGCGCGACCAGATGAAGACCTGGCCATCGCGCACCACCAATTGGGCGCGAATGCCGTCCCACTTCCATTCGATCTGCCACTGCGCGGGCGCGCCCAGCAGTTCGTCGAAGCGCGCCAGAGGCTCGTTGAACGGGTGCGCCAGGTAGAACGGATAGGGCTGGCCGCCGCGCGCGCCGAGCAGCGTGGGCGCGTCGGCCGGCGCGGTGAGGGCGCTGAAACCGTCCGCCGTGGGCCGCGCGCCGGGCTGCGTGTAGCCCATCAGGCGCTGGGCGACGAGCTTTGAATCGACGCCGCTCACGGCGGCCAGCGCCTGCGTGACCTGCAGCTTCGACACGCCGACGCGAAACGCGCCGGTGATGAGCTTGAAGTACACCAGCCGGTCATCGGCGGCCAGTTCGCGCCACTGCTCGGCGAGCCGCGCGTGCAGCGCCTCGGGCGGCTGGCCGCGCAGGGGCAGCAGGTGGTGCAGCAGCCAGTCGGACAGCGCTCGTTCAACGGGCGCGGCAGGTTCGGGCAGCAGCAGGCTGATGGTTTCGGCCAGGTCGCCCACGGCTTCGTAGCTTTCGTCAAACAGCCATTCGGGCAGGCCGGCCGCCGCGCGCGCCTGCTCGCGCAGCACGCGCGTGGGCACCAGCTGGCGCGGCTTGCCGCCAGCGAGAAAGTAGACGGCCCAGGCCGCATCGGCCGGCGGCGCGGCGCGCAGGTAGTCTTGCAGCGCGGCCTGCTTGGCCAGGCTGGAGGTGCTGGCGTCGAGGGCGCGGTAGAGGGCGGCGAAGGCGTGCATCGCTTGTGCCTCAGGCGCGTGATTCAGCGCAAAAAATGCTGCCACCGCTTGATGGGTAAGCGCTTTCAGCTATCAAAAGGATAGTCATCGTGGGTACGCTGGGTGCGCGCCGGAATCCGCGCCCGGGTCCGCGCCGGGGTCATTGCCGGGCTCCGCACCCGTGGCGCGGTCCGGGTCGGTGGTGGCGGGCGCTTCGGGCTGCGCGTCGTCGTCCTCGCCGCCGTAGTCGGTGTCGAACGCGCCGGCCTGCAGGCCCTGCTCGGCCAGCCAGCGCACCATCACCGGCACGCTGCCGTGGGTGACGATGACGCGCGGCGCGCCGGTGGCGGCGATGGCGCGCTGCAGGCTGGGCCAGTCGGCGTGGTCGCTCAGCACGAAGCCGCGGTCGACCCCGCGCCGCCGCCTCGCGCCGCGGATTCGCATCCAGCCGCTGGCGAAGGCGTCGGCATGCTCGCCGAAGCGGCGCAGCCAGGGCGTGCCGCCGGCCGAGGGCGGGGCGATCACCAGCGCGCGCTTCAAGGCCGCCTTGTCGATCGCCGCATCGGTGACCCGGTGCGTGGCGGGCAGCGCCACGCCGCTTGCGCGGTAGGCGTCGTTCAGGGCCTCGACGGCGCCGTGGCAGACGATGGGGCCAATGGACGCATCCACGCCCGCCAGCAGCCGCTGCGCCTTGCCGAAGGCGTAGGCATAGACGATGCTGGCGCGCCCGGCCTCGGCGTTGGCGCGCCACCAGGCGTTCAGATCGGCGAACAGCGCGGCGGGCGCGGGCCAGCGGTAGATGGGCAGGCCGAAGGTCGATTCGGTGATGAACACGTCGCAGCGCACGGGCTCGAACGGCGCGCAGGTGGGGTCGGCGTCCAGCTTGTAGTCGCCCGAGGCCACCCACACGCGGCCGGCATGCTCGATGCGGACCTGCGCCGAACCCAGCACGTGGCCGGCGGGGTGCAGCGAAACGCGCACGCCGTTCAACGTGACAGGCTCGCCATAGGCCAGGGTTTGCAGCGCGATGTCGTCGCCAAGGCGTGCGCGCATCACGTGTTCACTCTGCCTGTGCGCCAGATAGGCGCCGTGCCCGCGCCGCGCGTGGTCGCCATGCGCGTGGGTGATGAGGGCTCGATCGACCGGCCGCCACGGGTCGATGTAGAAGTCGCCGGGCGGGCAATACAGGCCGCGCGGGGTGGCGATGACGAGGTCGCCAGCCGTCATGGCGCTGCGGCGTTGCTGGCGTGCGCCAGGTCGGCGATCCACATCGGCCAGGTGCGCTGGCGTTCGTCCGCCGGCAGGCGCAGCAGCGCCGCGGGGTGCCAGGTGACCCACACCGCCCGCCCACCCGGCCCCGGCCACGGCTGGCCGCGCAGCGCAGCCAGCTTGACGCCGGGCCCCAACAGCGCCCGCGCGGCGGTGGCGCCCAGGGCGACGATGGCCTGCGGCTGCACCAGCTCTATCTCGCGCAGCAGCCAAGGGCGGCAGGCCATGACTTCGCGCTGCGCCGGTGTCTTGTGCAGGCGGCGCTTGCCGCGCAGCTCGTGCTTGAAGTGGCGCACGGCGTTGGTCAGATAGAGCTGGGCGCGGTCGATGCCGGCCAGGGCCAGGGCCTGGTCGAGCAATTGGCCGGCGGGGCCGACGAAAGGCAGGCCGGCCAGGTCCTCGCGGTCGCCGGGTTGCTCGCCGACCAGCATCAGCGGCGGCCGCAGCGGGCCGGAGCCTGACACGCCCTGCGTGGCGTGCTGCGCCAGCGGGCAGGCGGTGCAATGCTGCACGGCGGCGGACAGCTCGGCCAGCGTGCGCAACGGCTGGTCGACATCGTCAACGCGGCCCGGGTTGCGGCGCGCGCCGCGCGGGGCGACCACGCGCGCGCCCGGCGCCTGCTCGATCATGCGCGCCGTGCGCGTGGGCGCGGCGGCCACCAGGGCGGCGATCTCGGCCGCCTCGGGCAGGTTGCGCCAGTACTTGGCCGGCATGTGCTGGCGCATCAGCGGCACGTTGAGCCGCGCCGGATTGAAGATGTGCCGGTAGTAGGTCAGCCACAGTGCCTCGCCCGCGTCGGCCGGCGGGGCGTCGGCGCGCTGCGCGGGGGGTCCGTCGGTCAGCTGGCGGGTGTCAGGGCACCAGCGCACGCTGCGGTGCGGCGTGAGGATGGCCCAGCGCATGCCGGCAAAGCGCCGCGCGAACCAGGGCGCGACGGCGGGCAGCACGTCGTGCTCGGGCTCGAACCAGGCCACGTGCATCGGCTCGCCGCCGTCATCGGCAGCCAGGGGCCGAAAGCGCACGAAGGCGCGCATCTTGTACGCATCGCGCTGCACCGCCTTGGCCAGGCGCGCCAGCCGCTGCACGTCGGCATCCAGCACGTCGTGGCGCAAGGCGGGTTCGTGACGCAGGCGCCACAGCACGCGGTACAGCAGCTCGAAGCGCGCCGGGTCGCGATGCAGCACCACGCGGCGCGCGGCGGCCACGAAGGCGCGGGGCAACTGCAAGGCGGCGGCAACGCTAGCGGGCGCAGGGTGGGCCGGCGGCGCGGCGGCTTCGGCCAGCAGGTCGGGCGAGGGGTTTTCAGCGGCGGAGAAAGCGGCCCAGCGCGGCGCGGCGTCGGCGGGCGCGATGCCGGCGGCGAGCAGCGCCAGGGCTTGGGCACGAAAGCGGTCGAAGGCGCGCGTGGGGGGGATGAGGTCGGGCTCGGCGATGGGAGGCGTCGACCCGGCGCCTTGAGATGAGAGGCTGAAGTCGCCTTCAGCTCCGTCTTCCTCCGGGGGGCGACCGGGTGTCCGTTCGGGCGCGATTGTGGGCATGGGCGCACGCGGGCGTCAGAACAAGGCCGCTTGAAGGGAGGATGGGTGTACCGGCGCCGCCGGCGACGCCAGCGAACGCGGCTCGGCCAGCGCTGAACGCTCTACGCCACCCGCGCGCGGCCGGTGATCCGCCAGCACCACGAACGGCAGCACCTTGGCCGGGCTGACGCGCAGCGCGCGCAGATCGGCGGCGCGCAGGCGGCGGGCGCGCCGCGCGAGCAGCAGCTTGTCGACCGATCGCACCCCGAGGCCCGGAACACGCAGCAGCAGCGCGCGCGGGGCGATATTCAGGTCGACCGGGAAGCGCTCCGGATGCGCCAGCGCCCAAGCCAGCTTGGGGTCCATATCCAGCGCCAGCATGCCGGTCTGGCCGGACGGCGTGATTTCATCGGCGCCAAAGCCGTAAAAACGCATCAGCCAGTCGGCCTGGTACAGCCGGTGCTCGCGCAGCAGCGGCGGCGCCTGCGCGGGCAGGGCAGCGGCGGCGTGCGGTATGGGGCTGAAGGCGGAGTAATACACGCGCCGCAACCGATAGGCGCCATACAGCTGCGCGCTGGTGGCCAGGATGGTGGCGTCGCTGGCGCCGTCGGCGCCGACGATCATCTGCGTGCTTTGGCCCGCGGCGGCAAATGCCGGCGGCGCGGCCTTGCGCCGCCCCGCGCCGGGCAGCAGGCGCACGGGCTGGGCGCGCACGGCGCGGCGCTCGGCTTGAGCGTCTTCGATCGCCAGCGTCAGCCGGGCCATGCTGCGCCGGATGCTGGTACTGCTCTTTTCGGGCGCCAGGCGGTCCAGCCCCTGCTGCGTGGGCAGCTCGATGTTGACCGACAGCCGATCGGCCCAGCGCCCGGCCTGCGCCAGCAGCTCGGGCGCGGCGTCGGGAATCGTCTTCAGGTGGATGTAGCCACGAAAGTCGTGCACCTCGCGCAGCGTGCGCGCCACGCGCACCAGTTGCTCCATCGTGTAGTCCGGATCGCGGATGACGCCGCTGGACAGGAACAGGCCTTCGATGCAGTTGCGGCGGTAGAAGTCGAGCGTCAGCGCCACCACTTCTTCCACCGTGAAGCGGGCGCGTGGCACATCGCTGCCCCGTCGGTTGATGCAGTATGCGCAGTCGTACAGGCAGAAATTCGTCAACAGGATCTTGAGCAGCGAGATGCAGCGGCCATCCGGCGCGAAGCTGTGGCAAATCCCCATGCCCTCGTTCGAACCCAGGCCACGCCCCTGCGATGAATCGCGCCGCGTGCCGCCGCTGGACGCGCACGAGGCATCGTATTTGGCCGCGTCGGCCAGGATGGCGAGTTTGGTCGGTAAATCCACTGGATAAGAATACAGCATTCGCGGATTCGCTGCATGAGGGCGGGGCAGCATGGCGTACGCGCGACTCACCCCGCAAAACGCTGGCCGCTACCGATGCGAGGGCAGTGGCGCGGTTGCGACAGGCCTTCCCGCCGCGACGGCGATTCGCCAGCCGCGCGTGCGGCTCACACGTTCAGCTCGCCGTCCACCCCGCCGTCGCTGGTCTTGCTGCCGGTGACGGCGGCAAAGCTCATCTTGACGAATGAGACGATCTTCCCCGAGGTGGTTTGCCAATAGTGGCCTGCGTTGGGCGTCACGCGCAGCACGGTCACGCGCGGGTCGTCCTTGCCATCGAACCAGGCGCTGGCCAGGGCGGTCCAGTATTTGTCGATGGTGGCGCGGTCGGTGTGCACCGTGGCGGTGCCCGAGACGGCCAGGTACTCGTACTTGTCGTCGTTCTGGCAAGTGACGATCACGCGCGGGTCCTTGGCGATGTCGCGGTTCTTCTCGCTGGCGCTGGAGCTGAGGAACCAGAAGGTGCCGTCCTCGTCCACCTTCTGGATCGCCATCGGGCGCACGTCGCCGGGAAAGTTGGTGACGTCGGTGGCGAACATGCACATGCGCGCGTCCTTGGCGATCTCGTGAATCTTCTTGCCTGCCGCGGCGCCGTTCAGGTCTTGCCGGGGTTGTTGCTCAATATCGGCCATGTCGGTGTTCCTTGTTGTTTGAGGCGAACCTCCATTGGGCCGTACCGCTGGCGCGCACCGGGCCGGGCCCTGTCGCGCAAGGGCATAGGACAAGTGCGCATGTGCGCGACCAATGGGCCACGCGCATCGGCGCCATGGCGGTCAACGCCCGCGCAGGAACAGCGCGTCCAGCTCTTTCATCGACAACTGGCGCCAGGTCGGGCGGCCGTGGTTGCACTGGTCTGAGCGCTCGGTGGCTTCCATCTGGCGCAGCAGGGCGTTCATCTCCTCGTGCGTCAGGCGGCGGTTGGCGCGCACGGCGCCGTGGCAGGCCATGGTGGCCAGCAGTTCGTGCTGTGCGCGCTCCACCACCGTGGCGGCCTCGTGCTGGGCCAGCTCGGCCAGCACGCTGCGCGCCAGCTCGACCGCATCGCCCGCCGCCAGCGTGGTGGGCACGGCGCGCACGGCCAGCGTCTTGGGCGAGAAGGGGGTGATCTCCAACCCCAGCCGCGCCAGCACCTCGGCGGCGCTTTCGGCGGTGGCCACTTCGGCCGGCGTGGCGGCGAAGGTGGCGGGGATCAGCAGCGGCTGGCGCGCGATCTGCGCGCCGTCGAGCTGGCCTTTCAGCCGCTCGTACACGATGCGCTCGTGCGCCGCGTGCATGTCGACCAGCACCAGGCCGGCGTGGTTTTCCGCCAGGATGTAGACGCCGTGCAGCTGCGCGATGGCGCGGCCAAGCGGCCAGTCGGCCACGTGCGCGTCGTGGCCGGGCGCGGCGGCAGGGGCGGGTGCCGCATCGGCCGCGCGGGCCGACCAGAGCACTTGCGCTTCATGCACCGCGCGCGCCGCGCTTGCTTCAAAATGAATAGCTGCCTGCGCTTGTCCATCAAGCGCGGGCGGCCTAAAAGACCTGAAATTTCCAGCCGGCCAGGCGACGCCGGTATCCGGGCCCGCGGCATCGCTCGACAGCGTCCCGGCCAGCGCGGCGCGCGGCGCGGCCAGCGCGTTTTCGATCGCGTGGCGCACCGCCTGGTGCACCTCGCGGCTGTCGCGAAAACGCACCTCGATCTTGGTCGGGTGCACGTTCACATCCACGCGCGCCGGGTCGATGGCCACGTGCAGCACGTACACCGGCTGACGCTGGCCGTGCAGCACGTCTTCATAGGCGGCACGCGCGGCGTGGGTGATGACCTTGTCGCGCACGAAGCGGCCGTTGACATAGGCGAACTGCTGGTCGGCGCGCGAACGCGCCACGTCCGGCAGGCCCGCGCGGCCGCTGACATGCACCGACCCCGCACGATGGTCGATGGCGACGGAATCGGCCAGGAAATCCTCGCCCAGCACGTCGGCCAGGCGCTGGGCGCGGCCAGCATCGCCGGGGTGGGCGCGCCATTGCTCGATCAGCTTGCCCTCGTGCCAGATGGCGAAGCCCACGTCGGGCCGCGCCAGCGCGTGGCGGCGCACGGCGTCGATACAGTGCGCCAGCTCGGTGGCGTCGGTCTTGAGAAACTTGCGGCGCGCCGGCACGCTGTAGAACAGCTCCTTCACCTCCACCGTGGTGCCCTGCGCGCGCGCCACGGGTTTCAGCTCGCCGGTTCGGCCGTCCAGCAGGTAGGCGTGGTCCTGGCCGCCAGCGCGCGACAGCAGGGCGACTTCCGCTATCGAATTGATGGCGGCCAGGGCCTCGCCGCGAAAGCCCATGGTGCCCACCGCTTCCAGCTCGGGCAGGCTGGCGATCTTGCTGGTGGCGTGGCGCTTCAGGGCCACCGGCATTTCCTCGGGCAGGATGCCGGCGCCGTCGTCCTCCACGCTGATCAGGCGCACGCCGCCGGCCAGCAGCCGCAAGGTGATTTGCGTGGCGCCGGCGTCGAGCGCGTTGTCGAGCAGTTCGCGCACCACAGAGGCCGGGCGCTCCACCACCTCGCCGGCGGCGATCTGGCTGATCAGCTCGTCGGGCAGTTCGCGGATGGGGCGGCGGGGTGGGGTGCTCATGCCATGATTCTAGGAACCGCCCTGGTCACCCACTGTCTGGATTGCCAGGAAGTCTCAGATACGGCTTGTGGGAGCGGCCTTGGCCGCGATGGCAGCGCTTGGCCATGAGCCAAGGCTTATCGCGGGCAAGCCCGCTCCCACAAAAAAACGATGGAAAGCCGCATGTGTACATGCATGCTCTGAAACTCGCTGATAAGCCAGCCTACATTTCACGCGCCCACCCATGTTGCCGATCCTGCTGAGCGTTGCCTGTCTCGTGTTCGTTGGCGCCCTGCTGGCCGCCGAGCGCGTGGGGCGCCCGGTGCTGGCGGGCACGGTCAAGACGATGGCGAGCTTGTGCTTCATCGCGTTGGCGCTCGTGCTGGGGGCCTTGTCCACGACGTACGGAACCATCGTGCTGGTGGCGCTGGTGCTGAGCGCGCTGGGCGATGTGGCACTGGCGTCCGACCGGCCGGCGGCCTTCATGGCGGGACTGGGCTTCTTTCTACTGGCGCACATCGCGTTCTCGGCGGCCTTCGCGCAGGCGCCGTGGTCTTGGGGCGCTCTGGCCACCGCAGCAGCGGCCATGGCGGTGGTGGGCGCTTTGAGCCTGCGCTGGCTGTGGCCGCACCTGGGCGCGGGGTCCAAGGGGCCGGTGCTGGCCTACGTCGTGGCGATCATGGTGATGTGCGCGCTGGCCATCGCGTTCGCCGTGGCCACGGGGCGCTGGCTGCCGGCGGCGGGGGCGTTGCTGTTCGCGGCGTCCGATCTGGCCGTGGCGCGGCAGGCCTTCGTGGCCAGGACCTTCCTGAACAAGGCCTGGGGCCTGCCGGCGTATTACGTGGCGCAGTTGCTGATGGCGTGGTCGGTGGCAGGCGCTGCGTGATGCGCGCCGGTGCTGCGGCGCCGCACGGATAATCGCGCCCCATGGACATCGTGATGCAACTCGTGGACTTCATCCTCCACGTCGACAAATACCTGGGCGCCTTCGTGACGCAGTACGGCCCGTGGGTCTACGCGCTGCTGTTCATCATCGTCTTCGTCGAGACGGGCGTGGTGGTGATGCCCTTCCTGCCCGGCGATTCGCTGCTGTTCGTGGTGGGCGCCATGTGCGGCGCGGGGCTGATGAGCTACCCGCTGGCGGTGGCCGTGCTGCTGGTGGCTGCGATTCTGGGCGACCAGTGCAACTACAGCATCGGGCGCTACTTCGGGCCCAAGGTGTTCCAGTGGGAGGACTCGCATTTCTTCAATCGCAAGGCGTTCGACCGCGCGCACCAGTTCTACGAGCGCTACGGCGGCGTGACGGTGATCCTGGCGCGCTTCATGCCTTTCATCCGCACCTTCGTGCCCTTCGTGGCGGGCGTGGCTGAGATGACGCGCAGCAAGTTCACCTTCTTCAACGTCACCGGCGCGCTGATCTGGGTGCTGGGCATCGTCACCGCCGGCTACCTGTTCGGCAACCTGCCGTGGGTGCAGGCCAACCTGAGCAAGATCATCTGGGCGCTCATCATCGTGCCGGGCCTGATCGCCATCTATGGCGGCTGGAAGGCTGGCCGTGCCGAAAAGCAGGGCGCGGCCGCGTCCTGACGGCGCGCGCACGGCGTCTGTTCCTCCAAGAAAAAGCGGGCGATCCGGTGGTGGAATCGCCCGCCAAGCTTTGGAGGAGAACTTGCAAGAAACCTAGCGTTTCGGCCCGTGCCGCTGGCGCCAGTGTTCATTCAACGCGCGATGGCGGCCCGGGGTTGTCAGACGGGGCTGACCCGAGGCGTCAGCCAGCGGCCACAGGCGGCGCTGGTGTGACAAAACGCACGCCTGACCGGCCCGAGTGCTTCAATAAAAATAGCTGCCGGCGCCCGCTGATAAACGATTTCAAATTCTTTTGGCTTGAAATCGTTGATGGACAGGCGCAGGCCACTATCAATAATGAAGTGGCCGGCGTCACACCTGCCGGTTGCGCGCCAGCGGCGGGTTGGCCGCGAAGTACTTCTGGATGCCGTTGATCAGCGCGTTGGCCAGGTCGTTCTGGTAGGCCTCGCTGCGCAGCTTGCGCTCTTCCTCGGGGTTGCTGATGAAGGCCGTCTCGACCAGCACGCTGGGGATGTCGGGCGCGCGCAGCACGGCGAAGTTGGCGCGCTCCACGTTGCGCTTGTGCAGGCGGCCCACGCCGCCGATCTCGCGCACGATGGCGCTGCCCAGTGTCAGGCTGTCCTTGATCTGCGCGGTGGTGCTCATGTCGAGCAGCGCGCGCTGTACCAGCGAATCCTTGACGCCCAGGTTCACGCCGCCGATGCGGTCGGCGTCGTTCTCCTTGCTGGCCAGCCAGCGCGCGGCGGCGCTGGAGGCGCCGCGCTCGGACAGCGCATACACGCTGGCGCCGCGCGCCTCGGGCCGCATGAAGGCGTCGGCGTGGATGCTGATGAACAGGTCGGCCCCCACGCGGCGCGCCTTCTCGACCCGCGTGGCCAGCGGCACGAAGAAGTCGCCGTCGCGCGTCATGAAGGCGCGCATGGGGTTGCCGCCCACGGTGGTGTTGTTGATGCGGTCGCGCAGCTTCAGCGCCACCTGCAGCACCACGTCCTTCTCGTAGGTACCGCCGGGGCCGATGGCGCCCGGGTCCGCGCCGCCATGGCCG